>Ga0233451_10000020_pt1 | contig 148230 bp, 130 predicted proteins | sample 011ome_29_FD_183052 | JGI IMG/M metagenome (GOLD analysis project Ga0233451, IMG submission 183052) | Coastal salt marsh microbial communities from the Groves Creek Marsh, Skidaway Island, Georgia - 011504CT (spades assembly) | ecosystem: Environmental > Aquatic > Marine > Intertidal zone >... | reverse complement strand
TGAACAATGCGCAATCAAGGCAGGGTGTTTTATTGTTTTAAGAAGTGCTTCAAAAGGTGTTAATGGATTTATTTGAGGTAAAAAGAATTGTTGTGATTGTTTTAGGGCTGCAACAGCGATTTTAAAATACCGTTCTGTTTTTACTACCTTTCGTTCTGAATAATCACAAAGAATTGGAGTAATAGATGCTATGCCTATCTCTGTTAATTTTTCAATCATCCATTCCATTCGTTCATTCCTTTTGGTTGGTGCAATAGCGAGATGTATTTTTTTCTTTGGAGCTAGGTGATGAATCGCTTTTGTTTTTTTGGCTGTTGATTTATTCGGAGATACTTCAGTTAGGATACCGTTCCAATGCAGTCCCCTTCCATTTGTCAGTGTTATTTGAGTACCTTTTTCTTTACGAAGTACCTTAACGAGATGTTTACTCTCGGTGCGGTCAAAAGTAAATTCTTCTGTATCTATCGTGATGTTCTGGTCAAAAAATAAAAGCATTCTAGAGTGTTAAACGTGCAGTTGAAGTGTCTGTATAACTACCGTATTTTTGTTGTTGTAATGAATAATAACCAGCAATTCCGATCATGGCGGCATTGTCTGTTGTGAGATCTACAGGAGGTAAATAGAGTTCCACTTTGTTTTCATTCGCCATTAAATTCAATTGATTTTGTATTTCTGAATTTGCAGCGACTCCACCTCCGATGACAATCTGATTTATATTTAATTCTTTAACTATTTTGAGTGTTTTTTTTAAAATTATCTGAACTAGTGTGTATTGTAAACTTGCACATAGATCATTCAGGTTTTCTTTAACAAAAAGAGGATTTTTTTGTTCCTTTTTATGAATAAAATTAGTGAATGCTGTTTTTACACCACTATAACTGACATTGTACCCTTCAAGATTAGAAATTGGGAAAGAAAAACGATTGGGATTTCCTTTTTTGGCTAGTGTGTCAATTTCAGGTCCAGCAGGGTAGGAGAGCCCCATTCTTTTTCCGCATTTGTCAAAGGCTTCTCCAATGGCATCATCCAAAGTAGAACCAATAAGGTCCATTTCAAAATGCTCTTTGACAAGGAGAAATTGTGTATGTCCACCAGAGAGTGTAATACCCAGAAATGGGAATGAGGGTTGTTTAAGTCTTTCGTCTTCAATAAAATGAGCCAATAGATGTCCTTTCATATGGTGAATAGGCAAGAGAGGAAGGTCCAATCCTAATGCAAGGGATTTCGCAAATGCACCTCCAACGAGCAAGGATCCTAAAAGCCCAGGTCCTTGTGTATATGCAATGGCAGTTAACTCTTTTTTATCGATATTTGCTTCTGATAGTGCCTGTTGAACCACTGCAATGATTTTGGACTGATGGGCTCTTGAAGCGAGTTCGGGAACAATACCTCCGTACACTTTGTGTATTAGGTGTTGATTGGCGATACAATTTGAGAGCACCTTCCTTCCTTGAAGCACTGCAGCAGCAGTGTCATCGCAAGAAGATTCAATAGCCAATATAATATCGTTTTTGGGCAACATAGTGCTTTGATGAACGTTACAAAAGTAAAAAGATTAGCATCAAAAAGAAGTATAAAATAGCACTGATCCTCACTGGTAGCCTTACTATTCTAGGGTTGATTTTCTTTGGCTTACTTTCAAGTGCTTATATACAAACCCAAATTGCTCAAAGATTCACTAAAAGCTTTATAAACAAAACACAACAACAAATCTCTTTTCAAGAAGTACATTTGAGATGGAATGGTGCACTGGAATTTAAAGACTTTTATCTTGAGGATCACCACAAAGACACCCTCCTCTATGTCCGTACTTTGACCACTTCGCTGCTGGGATATGAAAACATTCAGAACAACTTGTCTCTATCCAATGTTTTAGCGGAAGGGGTTTCATTTCATTTAAAGAAATACAAAGGAGAGAAGACCCATTCCCTTAAAATACTTTTAGACAAGTTGAAAAAAGATAAAAGAGATAGAGAAAAGAACTCACTACATATTTCATCTTTAGCAATAGAAAAGTTTGATTTTGCCTACATCGATCAAAATATACCTCAAAATAAAATTGAATTGAATCCCTTGCGTGTTAAGGCAAACTCTTTTTTTTTAGAGGGTGAAACGTTTCAGGTGGAACTCGAAAAGCTCGAAGGAGAAATCAATGCTCCAAAAAGAAAGCAAATCACGTCATCAGCCTGGGTAAGCTATCAGCCCGGACAATTGCTTTTAGAGGATTGGATGCTTGCTTCTGATTCCTCTTATATCAATGGTAGATTGCTTTTAACAGGTACTGATGATAGTTTTGAAAATTTTAATTCTAATGGAGAAATACGCCTAGAGGTTTTTGAGAGTCAATGGGATTTTGCTTCACTTTTTCCTGAACAAACAAACTTGAAGGAGATCCCACCAATGGATGCGGTTTTTGAAGTGGAGGGAGGGCTTTCTTCTTTTGATGTTAAAAATATAATCGCTTCTAGTCCGCTCATTGATTTTAGAGGCCAAATAAGCACACAAAATGATTTAAATCAGGGAGTTATGAGTTGGGAGGTGATGATGGATTCTCTTCATATTCATACTAAAGAAATTCAATCGCTTTCTATTTTTCCGGATCGAGTAAAAAAGCAAATTACTCAACTTTCAGAGTTCAAATTAAGAGGAATGGGAACTTTTGTTTCAGATTCAATTGTTTTGGATATCAACGCAAATAATTCTTGGGGAGATGTTGTTCTTAACACTCGATTGGGAAAAGGTTTTTTTGACAAAAAGATTTCAAACCAACGTTTTTCAGTAAACGCAAAAGTGAAAAATTTAAAATCTAACCGATTCATTTTAACACAACTTCCCTATGAATTGGAAGGTGAAATAACAGCTCAAGGAGATCTTTCAAACAGGCAGGCTCCTGTTCTTTCATGGAAAGTGAAAAAAGGGAAGCTAAATACAATAAACACTTCAATAGAAGGGATTACACTGGAGGGAAGATTGGAAGAAAAGGAATTAAGAAATACCTTAAGTATTCTTTCAGAGCCGATAGAATTAAAAAGCGATCTTCTTTTTAACTATGCAGATTCAATTCCAATCTTTACCCTTTTAGCAAATATTCAAAAGTGGGATTTAAATACAGTAGGATTGAAATTAGGAACTGGGAAGAGGATTTTTAAGGGTGTAGTTTTATCTAACTTTAAAGGAAACCATTTGGACCATGGTGAAGGGGAAATTAAAATCTCTTCTGCTTCTCTAGAAAATGAGTTCCAAACAGTTACTCTCAACCCCATTTCTATAACTAAAAGAGGGACAAAATCTAACACAATATTAGAAATTGATAATACCGATTGTATCTCTGGGGCTGCTCAGGGTGAATTCAATATTTCAGAAATAAGAGCTTTATTTCAAAACACTTTTCATCAGGTATATCCCTTTCTGCCCCAAAGACAAGTTTCTAAAAATCAAGAGGTTTCATTTAAGCTGAAAATTTATGAAAAGCTTTTAGATGCATTATATCCAAGTTTTTCGATTACAGAAAACATAACAATGAACGGAAGTATAAATACGGAAAAGCTACCCAGTCAAATTGTTTTAGACGCCCCATTGCTGCGATTTAAAGAGTTTCAGTTTGAGCAACTGCATTTTCAATTAAATACAAATAATCCCCTTTACAATACCTTCTTTAGTGTAGATCATTTTTCCCATCCCAAGTTTAAAGGAAAAACATTTAATTTAATCAGTACACAAGTAAACGACACTTTGTTTTTTAGATCTGAATTTGAAACTTCAAATGAACAGACTGCACTTTATGATGTGAATTTTTATCATACCAGGGAAAAAGATGGAACGTCTCATTTTGGAATTAAAAAATCCGTTCTACCCATAGGAAAAGATACTTGGGTAATTAACCCTAAAAACACTGCACAGCAAAAGATAAGTTACCTTCCCAATCAGGAACAAATTGAGTTGACTGTGCTTACCGCAGTATCTGGAAACCAGTCCATGGCTTTTTCAGGAAGTTATTTTAGTCCAGAGAAATTTTCATTTAAAATAAACCTTAAAAAGTTACTTCTAGAACGTTTACTACCCACACTGCCTGAATTTCAAATAGCAGGTGAAACCGAATTTAATGCACTAATAAACCGATCAGAAACGGATAATGAGCTCAATATTTCAGCTATTGTACAATCTTTAAAAATCAATGAAAAGCTTTTGGGCGACCTGCTGCTTGTAAGTAAAGGAAATACAGCTCTGAATACTTATGCAGCAAATCTAAATTTATCAGAAAACAACGAAAAGAGAGTTGAACTCAAAGGATTTTGGAAGGGATTGGAAGCTCCAAACCTAAACTTTAACGTCTCACTTATTGATTTGGATTTATCCTTTCTTTCTCCTTTAGGAAGAAAAGCACTAAACAAGATTAGGGGTAGTGTAAACGGAGAATTTAACTTGTGGGGACCCCTGGATGCCTTGCAACAAGATGGAAGCTTAACCTGGACGGAGGGTGGATTTGCCGTTCCCTATCTCAATATTGATTACGATGTAGCACCTTCAAAAGTGATATTGAACAAACAGAGCTTTTTATTTGATTCATTAATCATAAGAGATCCTTATGCAGGGACTCAAGCAGAAATAAATGGAAGTTTTTCACATACTAATTTTTCCAACTGGTTTGCAAACTTGGACATTACTTCAGAACGAATGCTCTTGCTTAACACACCTCAGGAACCCGAATCCCTTTTTTTTGGATCAGGATATCTTAATGGATCCGTTCGACTGGAAGGGCCTACAAAAGAATTGAATATTTCTATCCAAGGAGCTACAGAAGAAGGTACTGCAATAAAAATACCTTGGTCTGAAAGTTACGGATTGTCAGATACTTCCTTTGTTAAGTACATAGACAAAAACAAAAGAAGTCAAATTTCTACTCAAAGTGAGTTTAATTCTTTGCAAGAAGTAAAAGGTCTTGAATTGGACTTTGAACTGGATGTTAATAACAAAGCAACAGTAGAGATTGTAATAGATCAAGAAACAGGCAGCTACCTGAGTGGAAGTGGAGCTGGAAACCTTTTTATGGAAGTAAATACCAAAGGTAAATTCAATATGTGGGGTGACTTCATCACCTACGATGGAATTTATAATTTCAAAAATTTAGGAGTTATTGACAAAAAATTTGATGTAAAACCAGGAGGAACGATTGTATGGGAGGGCAATCCCCTTGAAGCCCAAATGAACCTGGAAGCCGTCTACGAAGTTCCAGGAGGTGCAAATCCTGCATTATTATTAGATAATCCAAACTTTAATAAAAGTATACCAACAGAAGTGTTGATCCGTTTACAGGGAAATCTTTTAAAACCCGACGACCCCATTTTTGAAATTGATTTCCCAAATACTAGTGGTACTGTGGCCTCAGAAATAAATTATCGTCTCGCAGATCCCCAGAGAAGCCAATTGCAAGCCATATCACTTTTATCTCAAGGAATCTTCATCAATGAAGTCAGTGTGTCTATGCAAGGAATTACAAACAACCTCTACCAGAAAGCTTCAGATATTATCAGTGATCTAATTGGAGAAGAAAACGACAAATTAAAGGTAGGAATAGATTATTTACAGGGAGACAAAAGTGCTCTTTTGGATATAGCTACGGAAGATCGTTTAGGATTTACTCTCTCAACAAAAATCAGTGATAAGATTCTTTTAAATGGTAAAATAGGAGTGCCTGTTGGCGGGGTAGAGCAGACTCTTATTGTGGGTAATGTTCAAATCGATTTTATTTTGAATGATGAAGGTACACTTCGGGCAAAGGTATTTAACAAAGAAAACGAGTTTCGCTATATAGGAGATGAACTAGGGTATACCCAAGGTGTAGGGCTTTCTTATGAAGTCGATTTCAGTACATTTAAAGAATTGATTAACAAGATTACTTCTCAAAATACTGGATCAAAAAGCCAAAATTTAAACAATCAGGATACCAACATAGTGCCTCTTGTTGAGTTCATACAAAAGAATTAAAATCTAACAATTTTACTTTTTTTGTAAAATTTAATCGCTAGTTAGTCTACTGTGAATTTAATAATTAAATTTGCATTGAAACCAAAAAAATGAGTACTTCTATTAAGTGTATTGGTGTTTTAACTTCCGGTGGAGATGCTCCTGGGATGAATGCTGCTGTTAGAGCCGTAGTTCGAACATCAGCATTTTATAACATCAAATGTGTTGCAATTTATAAAGGCTATCAGGGATTGATTGATGACACTACTAAAGTCATGAATCCAAGAAGTGTAAACAACATCATCAATAAAGGAGGAACTATTTTAAAATCAGCACGCTGTCTTGAATTTAGAACACCCGAAGGAAGAAAAAAGGCCTTTGAAACAATAAAGAAACACGAAATTGACGCCTTAGTTGTTATAGGTGGAGATGGTTCCTTTACAGGTGCTATGGTCTTCCATTCAGAGTTTAACCTTCCTGTAATAGGAATTCCAGGTACTATAGACAATGATATTTATGGTACTTCGCATACTTTAGGCTATGACACAGCTCTAAATACAGTTATTGACGCTATTGATAAAATTAGAGACACAGCTATATCTCATAATCGTCTCTTTTTCGTTGAAGTAATGGGTCGTGATGCAGGTCATATCGCATTGAATACAGGAATTGGAGCTGGAGCAGAAGAAATTCTCATTCCAGAAGAAAATATGGGGTTAGAACGCTTATTAGAATCTTTAAGTAGAAGTGAAAAGTCAGGTAAGTCTTCTAGTATCGTAGTAATCGCTGAAGGAGATAAAACAGGAAAAAACGTATTTGAAATAGCGGAATATGTCGAAAAAAACATGCCTCATTATGAAGTTCGTGTATCTGTTTTAGGGCATATGCAACGCGGGGGAAGTCCTAGTTGTTTTGATCGTGTGTTGGCATCAAGAATGGGTGTTCAAGCGGTAGAATCACTTCTTGAAGGAGCCTCTAACGTTATGGTAGGTCTTAAAGAAGATAAAATGATACTTACTCCACTAGATAAGGCAATCAAAGGAAAGTCTAAAATCAATAAAAACTTAATACGAGTATCTGATATACTCTCACTTTAAAAAATTAATTAAAACTAAAATTTAAATAAAATGGCAATTAAAATTGGAATCAATGGATTTGGAAGAATAGGACGATTAGTTTTTCGTTCTGCTATGAAACAAAGTGATGTAACTGTAGTAGGCATAAATGATCTATTAGATGTAGATCATTTGGCATATCTTCTAAAATACGATTCTGTACATGGAAAATATGACGGAACCGTAGAAGTGAAGGGTTCTAATTTAGTAGTTGATGGGCAAACTATCAGAATTTCAGCAGAACGGGATCCAGCAGCAATTGGCTGGGGAGCCCTTGGTACTGATGTAGTTGCTGAATGTACAGGAATTTTCACTACTCTAGAAAAAGCGCAATTGCATATTGATGGAGGCGCTAAAAAAGTAGTAATATCGGCTCCTTCAGCAGATGCTCCCATGTTTGTAATGGGAGTTAATCATATGGATGCCACTGCAGACCAAACCATCGTTTCCAATGCCTCTTGTACAACAAACTGTTTAGCTCCCATTGCAAAAGTACTGAACGACAATTTTGGTATTGAAGAAGGATTGATGACAACAGTCCATGCTACTACAGCAACTCAGTTTACCGTGGACGGTCCTTCAAAAAAAGATTTTAGAGGAGGAAGAAGTTCCCTCATTAATATTATGCCTGCCTCTACAGGAGCAGCAAAAGCAGTTACTAAAGTAATTCCCTCTCTAGTAGGAAAGCTTACAGGGATGGCTTTCAGAGTCCCTACGGCAAACGTCTCTGTAGTTGATTTAACTGTTCGCTTATCTAAGGAAACCTCCTATGACGAAATCAAAGCGACTATGAAAAAACACGCAGAAACAGATTTAAAAAATATATTAGGATATACCGAAGAACCCGTTGTTTCTCAGGATTTTGTTGGGGATGTTCGCACTTCTATCTTTGATGCAGAGGCTGGTATGGAATTGAACTCTAAGTTTTATAAAATCATTTCTTGGTACGATAATGAATGTGGTTATTCCAATAAACTTATCGACTTAGCAAAGCATATAAATCAACTCTAAAAAGATTTAAAGAGATGATTTTAGTTGTAGATAGTGGTTCAACAAAAACAGATTGGTTTGCTGTTGATGCCAATGGGAATATCTTATTTTCTACTCAAACCTTGGGGCTCAATCCCCAAGTGCTTTCTAGTGATATTCTTCGGGAACGTATAATCAACAATTACGATTTATATCAAAATAGAGAACAGGTAACTCATTTGTATTTTTACGGAGCAGGCTGTGGTGTGGAATCACCTCAGATACGAATCAGAAAGGTTTTTGATGAAATCTTTACAGAAGCAGAGATTGTAATAAAAGAGGATACCTATGCAGCCGTATATGCCGCTTCAAAACCCAATGAAAAGTCCATTGTTTGTATTTTAGGAACAGGTTCAAATTGCACCTATTTTGACGGTAAAGAAATTGAACAACGCGTGAGTTCATTGGGGTATGTTCTAATGGACGAGGCCAGTGGAAACTTTTATGGTAAACAGCTCATTCGTAGTTATTATTTCAATTCTATGCCAAAGGAATTGGCAAAAGAATTTGAAAAAGAGTACGATCTAACTCCTGATGCTATCAAGGAAAATATTTACCGAAGAGAAAACCCTAATGCTTACCTCGCCAGCTTCTCTAAATTTTTGATACAGCATAAAGACAATCCAACCTTTCAAAAAATCATTGAAAATGGATTGGAGCGTTTTATCAATCATCAAATTCTTCAATTTAAGAACGCAAGGGAAATCCCCATTCATTTTATTGGATCTATTTCCTTTTTCTTAAAAGAAGAAACTGAACGTGCTTTAAAAGCAAAAGGTCTTACTATGGGTAGAATTGTGAAAAGACCCATAGAGGAACTCGTGAAATATCATATTAAATTACTAGAAAGCAGTAAGTAGTTTACTTAACTGCAATCATTGATATCTCAATACGAACGTTTTTTGGAAGTGTCCGTACCGCGACAGTTTCTCTAGCAGGGGCAGTTTCATTGTCAAAGTATGCACCATAGACTTGGTTGACTTCACCAAAACTATCCATATCTTCAAGGAAAATAGAGCTTTTGACTACATTTTCAAAAGTCATATTTGCAGCTTCTAAAATGGCTTTTAAATGTTCCATTACAAGTTGAGCTTCCTCTTTTATTGTTCCTGAAAAAAGTTCCATCGTGGAGGGGATCAAAGGAATCTGACCCGAGATGTACAAAGTATTACCTACTTTGACAGCTTGATTGTATGGACCTATAGGGGCTGGAGCATTTAGTGTGGTTATGATTTCTTTTTTCACATTATTGACTTTATTCAAAAATACTACTATTTATTGGGTTAGTAACTTCGATTCGGTTCGCTTTGTTTTTCGTACTTAATATCGCTTAATAAACCTGATTTTATTCCGATAAAGAAGTTCCAAGAAGCTCGATCACTAAAAGGAACCCAGCTAAAATTCAGTCTCCAGCTATTTAGATCGCGATCAAATCGAAGTTGCGTGTAAGTAAATCCTTCTCCTTTAAAGTCATAACCTGAGGAAACCCCCACTTTCCATTTAGGGGTTAAATCCACATTTCCTGAAAACATCAATGAATTGTTTGTAAAGTCTCTTTGTCCCCTACTATTGTTATAGGTTAATGAGTAGGCGAGTTTCAAGTCCCAGGGAATTTTGGTTGCATAACTGGGGTAGGTAGGAGCAGGTTCATTCTGTTCAGAATTCATTCTGCGGTCAGAAAAGTCCTCGGCTTTACCAAATAAATCATCATCACGACCACCGCTAGAAGTAGATTCACGTCGGTTGAGTTCATTGTCTTCATTGGAGCCTTCTAGCTGACTGCTGGAAAAAGAATAGTTCATATTGACATTGGCACTGGTGAGTCTCAAAAGTCCTCCACCGTTTGCAATATGATAAGTGTTGATTCGCACCTTATTTTCGTTTAATGTATAGGGGTCTAGAGTGGCTCCCACATTAATACTCATTTTGTTTTTTAAAAGAGAAAACCCAGTACCCATACGAACAGGGCTCCACCTCAATGAGTCTGCTGCAAAGTTATGAGAAGTGGCGATATTTAAATTATTTAATAAGACTACCTTTTTTGGTCCTTTAGCTGTACTATCCTTATCGCGAACTTTTGCTTCAAAATTATTCCCTAAACTGATGGACATGTTGTTTGCTAGATTACGGGTGGGAACACCAAACAAACTGTTTTGATAGCGTGTGTATTCTGCAGTATTACCTTCTGCATCAACAATATAGGTATCGTAGTACTGTTCAAAACTAGGTCTGTTTGAATAGCTGATACTCGGCCTAAGGGTATGGCGAATGGACTGAATTTTTTTGTCTTCACCAAAATTAAAGGTTCCATAGATTGTAGTACCTAGTGAAGCACTCAAATTGTATTGTCTGAACGTACCTATTTTACTTATAGTGTCTTTGACAACTCCTGCTTCAGGAGTAAAGTTTGAAAAGCGTACTGTATTCTGTGTCCAAACTTCCTCGTAGTTTGCACTTGTAGATAGGCTTAAATATTTTAATAATTTAAAGTTAGTACTCAAAGGAATGGAATGTTTCATTCCCGTTTTAGCATTGTCAAACATGCTAGGTCCAAAGAGTGCATCTTCTGTAGTTATAACTCTATTTTCTGCCCTACCTGAATACTGAAAATTAATATTTTGGAAAAACCCTTTTTTTACACCCACTTTGGGAGCAAAGGGGAAGATACGTTCCATTGTAGCTTGAAAAGTAGGAAGAGTAAGGTTTACAGCTTTGGATTGTGAATTTTGGGACATGGCTGTTGTGAGAGAAATATTCACCCTTGGATATTCTGGGAACGATTTGGAGTAAGAAATTGAGGAACTCAAATTATTATTGAGAAAGTTGGGCGAGTTGAGTTGATTGATGGATTGCCTGTAGTAGTCACTACTTCCAAAGTTTACAGAGGCAGAAAAAGTAGAATTAGGACTTGACTTGGGGTCTTTGGAATGCGACCATCGCACGTTAAAAACTGTTGATTTAGAGTATTCTGGTAAGCCGCGGGATTCATTGATCAAGTTTTCATAGCGAAAACTAAAATTACCTCTGTATTTATAACGAACATTATACTGGGAGTCTCCACGAAAACCATAACTACCATTCGTGTAATAATCAGCAATTAAGGAAAGATCAAAAAAATCCGATAGAGCAAAATAATAACCACCATTTTGTATGTAATACCCTCTGAGGTTACTTTCTCCAATTGAGGGTATGATAAAACCAGACTCTTTTGTCTGGGAGGATGGAAAATAGGCAAAAGGAAGTCCTACAGGTGTAGGAACATCTGCAATAAACATATTGGTAAAACTGGTAATAATCTTCCCTCCTGGAATAATTTTTCCTCTCCTTACTTTGAAGTAATAATCTATCCCTTCTTCTTCACTACCTAGAAGTTTTCCGGCTGTACTGACGCGGGCATCCTTTATATAATAGACAGAATCATTTTGTTTTTTGGTGAGTGCAGCAAAAATATCCATCCCATTTTGACCCGATTTTGAATTCCAAATCAGTGCTTTTTGAGTATCAAAATTAAATCGAATAGAATCGGGATTAACTTCGTTATTTGCTTGTTTAAAATAGGGGTATTGGACCAGCACAGAATCTAATTCTATTCTGCCAGCATTGACCTCATTCTTCTCGTAATCCAAAATAATTATCCCCGCACGAAGTTCTATGTCTTGATAGTATAGCTCTGCTTCGTTGTAGAGAATCAATTTGTTTTCTTTGCGATTGATACGAACACAATCTTTGGCTGTATATTTAACTTTCGCCAACAAGAGGGGTTTTTTAGGCGGGGTTTTGAGACTGTCAAGCAATACTTTTTGAGAGGTATTATCCTCTAATTCTTGTCCAAAGGAAAAAAGAGTTCCAATGAAAAAGAGTATAGAAGCAATAAGATAAAACTTTGTTTGCAAAGCGATAAACCCTAAATTTGTTGTGTTCGGTTTAAACGACCAAAATTAATGATATTTTTAAGGATGTATCAACAATTTCTATCATATTCTCTTCACTTTAAAATACGTAGAAAGCGATATTTGTTTTATTTCCTTTTTATTTTGTTTATTAGTCCGAATGCTTTTCTTTCTGCTCAAGAGAAACCATTTGTTGTAGTCTTGGATGCAGGTCATGGCGGGCATGATTCTGGAAATAGGGGAAATGGATATTTTGAAAAGAAAATAGCCCTTACAATAGCGTTAAAGATTGGTAAACAGTTGGAGAACAACAAAGATTTTAAGGTGATATACACCCGAAAGTCAGATGTATTTGTTGATTTGATAGAGCGAGCAAATATTGCCAATAGATCAGATGCTGACTTGTTTATATCCATTCACTGCGATGCTTTTTCTTCTTCAAGGGCCTTTGGAGCTGGAACTTTTGTTCTTGGACTACATGAAAATGAACGAAACTTTAAAGTTGCACAAAAGGAAAATTCAGTAATCTTTTTGGAAAAGGATTACGAAAAAAACTACGATGGGTTTGATCCTAATGATCCGGAGTCTGTTATCAGTCTTATCTTGATGCAAGAGACTTATCTCGATCAAAGTATAGTTGCGGCAAGTAGCATTCAGCAAAGTTTTGTCAAAAATCTAAACCGCAAGGACAGGACTGTAAAGCAAGCTGGGTTTATTGTTTTAAAATATACTTATATGCCAAGTGTACTTATAGAAACAGGATTTTTAACAAACGCATCCGAAGGGGCTTTTTTGAATTCTGCTAAGGGACAAAACAATATGGCTGATGCGATAGCTAGAGCAATAATAAACTATAAAAAACAACGAGACGCAAGTTTTCAAACAAATGTAGTTACTGCAGAGGCCTCGAATAGTCAATCTTATTCAGATACAGGATCCAGTATTGTATTCAAAGTTCAAATAGCTGCAAGTAAAAAGAAATTAGAACCAGTTTCTTATAATTTTAAGGGGTTAACCTCCATAAGTCTTGAAAAATCGGGAAAATTGTATCGGTATTATTACCAAAAAAGTAGCTCATACGATTCTGCGAAAAGGTATGTTAAAGAAGCTCAAAACAAGGGTTTTAAAAATGCTTTTCTAGTAGCCTTTGATGGAGAAAATAAAATAACGATAGAAGAGGCACTGAAACGTTTAAAATGATGCTGTTCAAGAAAATATTTCTAAATTTGTGAAGCATTCTAAAGAACAATTATTTTGAATCTTTCACGCGAAGTTAAAACAGCCATTCTTATCCTAGGCTGTATCGTAATTTTTATTTTTGGTTTTAGTTATCTCAAGGGAAGCTCCCTTCTAAAACAAGAAAAAACTGTTCATGCCCTATATCAAGATGTAGAAGGTTTAGTTGTTGGTGCAAATGTCACTATAAGTGGTATGAATGTTGGAAAAGTCAAACAAATTGACTTCGATGAGAGCTATAAAAAAATTAAAGTAACTTTTAGTTTACGAGAAGATTTATCTTTTTCAGACCAGAGCGTAGCTCAGCTTTATGAAGCTGGACTTATAGGAGGAAAAGCAATTGCAATTCTTCCTCAATACGAAGAGGGTAACGTTATTCAATCAGGTGCTGTTTTACCCTCTGAGATTAAACCTGGATTGACAGAACTGGTCAATCAGCAAATTGCTCCATTACAAGATAAAATAGAAGGTTTGTTGACTTCAGCAGATTCTTTGTTTGCTGGCGTGAGCAACGTGATGAATTACGATACGCAAAATAACTTAAAAGCGACTTTAGAGAATTTTGCAAAAACAATTGAAAACATCAACACACTTACCTCAAGAGTCAATAGAATTGTAGATGCAAACGAAACAGAATTAAATAATACACTCAGTAATATATCGGAATTGAGTGGTAATTTGAATCAGCTGACGGATTCCTTGTCTCAAGCACCACTTAATACAACTCTCAAAAATTTTGAGGTTACTTCTGCTCAACTCAAAAAGATTATTGACCGTTTAGAGTCTGGAGCAGGTTCTGCAGGAAAACTATTGTATGAGGATGAACTTTATGATAATCTTCTGAAATCCACTAAGGCTTTGGAACTCTTGCTATCGGATTTGCAAGCACACCCCAAGCGCTATGTTCACTTTTCAATTTTTGGTAAGAAAGAAGAGTCTAACGAGAAAAATTAATTTTTATGGCTTATCTGCCAAACCTGCTATTTTCTGTACTTCTCATCGGTGGTGTTGGCATTTTTATAAGAAATATTAAAAGGATAAGACGTAACATTAATTTAGGAAATGAGATTCCTTTAGAAAAAAACTCAAATCTACGATGGAAAAAGATGCTCCTTGTTGCATTTGGACAATCTAAAATGCTAGATCGACCCGTAGTAGGGATTCTTCACTTAGTAGTTTATGTAGGATTTATTCTTATCAATATCGAGCTTCTTGAAATTATACTGGATGGAATTACGGGCAGTCATCGTATTTTAGCTCCTTTTTTAGGAAGTTTCTATAATTTTTTGATTGCAGCTTTTGAGGTATTAGCTCTTTCGGTTCTTGTGGCAGTATTCTTCTTTTGGACGAGGAGAAACCTTTTAAAAATAAGGCGTTTTTTAAGCGATGAAATGAGTGGATGGCCAAAACAAGATGCAAACTATATCCTTTATTTTGAAGTCGTTCTGATGTTTTTGTTTCTTGCCATGAATGCAACGGATCAATTACTACAGCAAGGCGCCGTAAAAGGTTATGTGGAAGCGGGTAGTTTTCCAGTGTCTCAATTTTTAGTTCCTGTTTTTCGATCTTTTTCTTTGGATCTCCTTCAGGTGCTTGAACGATTTTTTTGGTGGACACATATTATTGGAATACTCCTTTTTTTAAACTACCTCTATTATTCAAAACACTTACATATCCTATTGGCTTTTCCAAATACTTTTTATTCCAGTTTGGCACCCCAGGGAAAGTTCTATGTGAATCCCCATATAAAAACTGAAATTGAGTTGATGTTAAACCCCTCTAGTGAAACAACAAGTACTGCTCCACCAGAAAAGTTTGGTGCTTCAGATGTTTTCGATTTGAATTGGGTACAACTTATGAATGCATACAGTTGCACTGAATGCGGTCGTTGTACCAGTGTATGTCCAGCACATCTTACTGGAAAAAAGCTTTCTCCTAGAGCGGTAATGATGAAAACCAGAGATCGTTTGGAAGAAGTGGAAAAAAATTTAAATAAAAACAAAGGGCAATTTATTTCTGACGGTAAACAGTTGCTTAATGATTATATTAGCACAGAAGAGCTATGGGCGTGTACAAGTTGCAACGCTTGTGTAGATGAATGTCCAATAGAAATAAACCCTTTATCCATTATCATGGACATGAGACAATATTTAGTTTTGGAACAATCTGCAGCTCCCACGGAACTGAACTCTATGTTGTCTAATATTGAAAACAATGGGGCTCCATGGCCTTTTAGTAACCAAGATCGTTTGCAATGGGCAAATGAAGTATAATTAAAATCAAAAAAAATGCATCGAGAAGAAGCAGAAAGTTATTTACACAAAAAAGTTGAAAATGGGGAGTTGATCAGTCCTGTACTCCCAGAAGGGATAAAAAACTATTTAATTGACATCGACGGGACCATTTGCGATGATATACCCAACGAAGAACCAGAACGTATGGCAACAGCAAAGTTGTATCCAGATGCTTTGGAAACTCTAAATAAGTGGTACGATGAGGGACATTTAATTTGCTTCTTTACTTCCCGAGTCGAATCGCATAGAAAGGTGACTGAGAATTGGTTGAGGGACAATGGCTTTAAATACCACAGTCTCTTAATGGGGAAACCTCGTGGTGGAAATTACCATTGGATTGACAATCACTTGGTGAAAGCAACACGATACAATGGAAAATTTACGGATTTGATCGAAAAAGAAGTAACTATAGAGGTTTTTGACGACGGTCAATCGCAATCTTAGGTAATGGATATAAAGGTTCCTACTTTAGCAGAGTTAGCATCAGAGCAGCAACAAGCTGAAATTGTTTTTTGGGTAGGTTGCGCGGGAAGTTTTGATGATAGGGCAAAAAAAATCACAAAGTCTTTTGTTAAAATATTACATCAGGCGGGTGTTCATTTTGCTGTTCTAGGAGCGGAAGAAAGTTGTACAGGCGATCCGGCAAAGCGTGCTGGAAATGAGTTTTTATTTCAAATGCAAGCTCTTCAAAACATTAAAACCTTGGATCATTATGGAGTTAAAAAGCTCGTAACTACCTGTCCTCATTGTTTCAATACTCTTAAAAATGAATATCCTGAACTTGGAGGTCATTATACTGTGCTTCACCATACACAGCTATTAAAGGAATTGATGAAGGAAGAAAGGCTAACGGTGAAAGGTGGAACATTTAAAGGAAAACGAATCACATATCACGATCCGTGCTATTTGGGAAGAGCAAATCAGATTTATGAAGCTCCACGCGAGTTGATACAAAAACTAGATGCAGAGTTAGTTGAAATGAAATCCTGTAAGTCCAAAGGATTGTGTTGTGGGGCAGGAGGAGCCCAAATGTTTAAAGAAGCGGAGCCAGGCAAGAAGGAGATCAATGTTGAACGAACAGAACAGGCACTAGAAACAGAGAGCGAAATTATTGCTGCAGCCTGTCCTTTTTGCAATACTATGCTGACTGACGGTGTCAAAAACAAAGAAAAAGAAAACAAAATCAAAGTAATGGACCTTGCTGAAATGATAGCAAGTGCAAATGATTTATAAACTATGTACATTCCATTTGATCAAATGCCTGATGAAGCTCGGGTATGGATTTATCCCTCAAATCGACCTTTTTCTGAATCAGAGATACCTCTATTAAAAGATTTAGTTGAACAGTTTTTAACTCAGTGGACAGCCCACAACCAAGCTCTTGAGGCCTCTTATGACTTACCTTATAATAGGTTTATTATTCTCGCTGTAAATCAGAAGAATGTACAGGCAAGTGGTTGTTCCATTGATGCCTCTGTTCGTTTCATTCAACAATTGGAAAGTCAGTTTGGACTTGTCCTACTGGATAAAATGAATGTTACCTTTAAACAGGGTGAATTTTTGGCACACAAGCCTCTTGATGAATTTGTAAAAATGGCTAAAGCCAAATCCGTGTCTGGTGCTACAGTAGTATTTAATAATCTAGTAGATAACGTTGCTGATTATAAACAATTTTGGGAAGTTCCAGCACAAGACAGTTGGCATCAGCGTTTTATAAAATAATTTTATGTTTAAGTTTATGAATTTTAGAATCATTATTTTCTGTTTTAGCCTTTTTAGTTGCTTGGTTCTTCATTCACAAAGCCCAGATCCTTTATTGGATAATGAAAATCACATTCAACAACAACAATGGGTAGATAGTTTATATCAAGGAATGACCCTAGAGGAAAAAGTTGGACAACTTTTTATGCCTATGGTTTTTACTGAAAGAGATAGTTCACACTACCACCAAACCTTAAATCTCATAAAACAACACAAACTAGGAGGATTGGTCTTTTCTTTAGGAGGTCCCGTAGAACAATCACAATGGCTCAATAGCTTTCAAAAGGTCTCTAAAATACCACTTTTAATTGCTATGGATGCAGAATGGGGTGTTGCGATGCGTTTGGATTCTGTTCAGCCTTTTCCCTGGCCTATGACATTGGGAGCAATTAAGGATACTACACTTTTGAGATCGATTGGTAGAGAAATGGGTAAACAAGAAAAACGCTTGGGGATTCATTATAGTTTTAGCCCTGTACTCGATATCAACACCAATCCTAAAAACCCGATAATTGGAAACCGTTCTTATGGAGCTTCGGCAGATCGAGTTATAAGGCAGGCCATGGCGGTGATGAAAGGGCATCACCAAGCAGGAATTTTAACTTCAGGAAAACATTTTCCAGGACATGGCGATACCGCGCAAGATTCACATAAAACACTACCTACTGTTTCCTTCTCTGCAGACCGAATCCGAAAGGTTGAGTTAGAACCCTATAGACAACTTATAAATAATGGACTTTCCTCTGTTATGGTGGCACATCTCAACGTACCTAGTTTAACAGAAGAAGGACTACCAACCTCTTTGTCAAGCGAGGTCATTCAAAAGTTGTTAAAAAAAGAGCTTGGATTTAAAGGTCTAGTAGTTACTGACGCTTTAAACATGAAAGGAGTTTCGGAATACGATAAAGTTCAAAATATTGATTTATCCGCCTTTTTAGCAGGTCATGATTTACTTTTAATTTCCAATGATATACCAAAAGGAATTGAAGCAATTGTAACGGCTTATAAAAAAGGAAAGGTTACAGAAGAGCGTTTATCGCTTTCCGTAAAGAAAATATTGAAAGCGAAGTATAAAGTAGGATTACACAGTTATCAAGCAGTTGATACCACTCATCTGAGAGAAGATTTAAATACTGTAACCGCAAAAAAACTGTATTCTGACGCAATGGGAAAGGCATTGACCTTACTTAAAAACGATAAAAATCTCCTTCCACTTAAAGGTAATGCTAAAATAGGCCATATTGCCTTGGGAGATGATTCCAGCAGTGACTTTACAAAGCAACTTGAGAAATACAGTTATGTACTGCAAATAGAAGGAATTACTGCAGCTAATGTTATAGAAAAAACCCAGGCAATGGACACGCTCATTGTGAGCTTTCACAGGTCCAATGAAAATCCTTGGAAGGCATCAGACTTTTCAAACGAGCAAGTAGAAATCATTTCAAAACTCGCTGCAACCAAGACGTTGATAGTCGATGTTTTCGTAAAGCCCTATGCGCTTGCTGCTTTAGAAGGAATACAAGGTATTGATGCTTTGTTGCTAAGTTATCAAAACAGCTTGATCTCACAGCAACTTAGCGCAGATGCTCTTTTTGGAGCACAACCCATAACCGGAAGATTGCCTGTTGATGTTTCGCGTTCCTTTCAAGAAGGAGCCGGTTTGGATTTATCCAAGCAATATCGTTTAGGATACGCAAGTCCAGAGGCAGTAGGTTTTAATAAAGAGCAATTATCTAAGATAGATGGATTAGCAAATGTTGCTATTGACTCCATGATGACACCTGGTATGCGTGTGCTTGTAGCTCGAAAGGGTAAAATGGTCTACGACAAAAGCTTTGGATACCACACATATAAAAAAAAAAGAAAGGTAAAAGAAGGGGATTTATATGATTTAGCTTCTTTGACTAAAATTCTGGCTACTTTACCTTTAGTAATGAAAGCCGTTGCAGAGGGAAAGCTTAGCCTAGATACTACGGTGGCGGAGCTTTTACCCGACTGGAAACAATCCAATAAAGCAAGTATAACTTTAAAGCAGATGCTTTCACATCAAGCATTTCTCTATCCTTGGATTCCTTTTTACAAAGAGACATTAAACAGTAAGGGATTTCCTAAAAAGACAATGTATCAATCAAATCCCTCAGAACGCTATAATTTGATGGTTACCCCCAAACTTTACTTGAAATCTGATTTTGAGGAAGAAATGTACAAGCAAATAAAGGAAAGTGTTTTGATTGATCCACCAACCTCAAGATATTCAGACTTGCCCTACTATCTTCTAAAAAAATATTTTGAAACCGAAAGTGGAAAAACTTATGCTCAATTAGTACATGAAGAAGTATTTGAACCTTTGAATTTGAAACGTATCACGTATCTTCCACTGACAGCTTTTTCAAAAGAAGAAATTGTGCCTTCAGAAGAGGATACCTACTTTAGGCATCAAACACTTCATGGAAGTGTTCACGATATGGGAGCCGCAATGCAAGAGGGAATCGGAGGGCATGCAGGTTTGTTTGGAGACACTTATGATGTAGCTGCTCTTATGATGATGTATTTACAAGAAGGTGAATACAATGGTGTATCGTTATTTAAAAATGATGTGGTAAGTATGTTCAATCAGAGATACTACGATGATCTTGGAAATCGAAGAGGGGTAGGTTTTGACAAGCCTCAATTGGAAGGAAAGCATCAATCTACTTGTGGTTGTGTTTCAGAAAAGAGCTTTGGACATTCGGGTTATACCGGAACCTACACCTGGGCAGACCCAGAAGAAGAAATAATTATCGTTATTTTAGCAAACAGAACCTATCCTAATGACGATTTTACGTTTAGTAGGAATAATATCCGTACTCGTATCCAAGAATTGGTTTACAAGGCATTAATCATATAAAGAACAAAACTTAGAGTGAATATTGCAATAGTTTGTTATCCCACCTTCGGGGGGAGTGGAGTTGTTGCCACAGAATTGGGTCTTGCCTTATCAAAAAGAGGACATAAGATCCATTTTATAACATACAACCTTCCTGTACGGTTAGAAACCTTGAAATATCCAAACATCTATTACCATGAGGTTAATGTGCCGGATTATCCCTTATTCAAGTATCAGCCCTATGAGTTGGCACTTTCCAGTAGGCTTGTTGATGTAGTTAAATCACACTCTATTGACATTCTCCATGTGCACTATGCAATACCACACGCTTATGCAGCTTATATGGCAAAGCAAATGCTAAAAGATATTGGTATCCAAATACCAATTGTCACAACATTACACGGAACAGATATTACTCTGGTAGGTAGCCATCCTTTCTATCGACCAGCGGTAACTTTCAGTATCAATCATTCCGATCGAGTGACAGCAGTATCCGAGAGCCTAAAGCAAGACACTTTACGACTTTTTGAGCTCCAAAAGAGAATAGAAGTGATTCCTAATTTTATTGATATAGAAGCAATTAAATCAAAGGGTAAACCTTGTGAACGCTCTTTATTGGCAGAAAAAGAAGAAAAAATTATTACCCACATTAGTAATTTTAGACCACTGAAAAGAGTGATGGATGTAATCGCCATTTTTGAAGGGATTTTACCTAGGGTAAAATCAAAATTGATGATGGTAGGGGAAGGTCCAGAAAAACAAAATGCAGTTGAATACATCCACTCAAAAGGCTTGCAGAAGCATGTTTTGTTTTTAGGAAATAGTAACGAGATCGATAAAATATTATGTTTTTCAGATCTGTTTCTTTTGCCCTCTGAAAAGGAAAGTTTTGGACTTTCAGCTCTTGAGGCTATGGCTCATGGAGTTCCTGTGATTTCTTCAAATGCAGGAGGTCTTCCAGAAGTAAATCTTCATGGAGAAACAGGCTACTTGTCTGAAGTTGGATCTACAGAGGATATGATCAAAAATAGCCTTTTGTTATTGCAAGACCAAGAACTACACGAAACCTTCAAAAAGCAAGCTAAAATTCATTCTGAACGATTTAATTTGGACAAAATAGTTCATCAATACGAGCAAGTCTACTCCGATGTTCTTGCTTCAATACAATATTAAATCCCTGTTTATTTAGGGTGGTAAATGGTTTTTGCTTCAGAATACACTGTTTTTTTATCTAAGCTCATTTTTTTAGTTTTAAACTGAGCGTACAGTTCCATTTGGTCATTAAAATGAAGAGAATCAGGATGATCAGAGCTTCCATAAGAAATCACAGATTCGATTTTTACCCCTTCGGGTGTAAATTGAACCAATTCGATATATGATTCTCCACTTACCACTTTTACTTTACCTTCTTTATAAGGTTTTGATGCCATTGCAGTGATTACATCGGGTAATCCGAAAATAGGTATTTCTTTTTCTCCTCGAACTAACTTTTGATAACTTCCAAGAGAGACATCGAGGGTGTTAAAATACTTAAGAAGGTATTTTTTTGTGTTTTTTAATGCTTCAATAAGGAGTGCAGGAGGGAAAATTTTTGGTTCAGGCAAGGTGTTGTAAAAAGGACGTAATTCGTTATAAAATACAGCAAACACTCCGGCTCCAATCGAATTGGGTTCTGCTTTGCGGTCCCACTTTTGGAGTTGTTCAATAAGACTTGCAACCTCGGGATAATTCCCTGAATCAAGACGATCGAGATAATTGATGTTCATCCAATTGAAATGATAGGGCTTTGGATACTGATGGTCGTATTTTATTCTTTTAAAATCTTGATAGTCTAATTTATCAAACTGATCTATGAGCGTTTTAAGTCTTGTAGACCGATTGTTATCATATTTCTCAAAACCCATGTTTTGATTATAGTTTTCTGCTTTGGGGTTGTCTTCTTCTGCAGACGACCTGAAGGGGGAGTGGTTGGCATTGTAAACATAACCAGATTTAGGTTGAACGACTTGTGGAAGTTCTTCAATTTCATAATAATCTGTCCATAACGTTTTTTTAGTATTTCCTGGAACAACATCACTCCAATTATATCCTTCTGCGCGTTTTGGTATAAGACCGTTTGAAATGTAAAAGATGGTGTCGTTTTTATCCGCATAACCAATGTTGTATCCTGGTAGGGCTTTCATTTGAAGTGCTTTGTAAAAAGAGCTAAAATCATGAGCTTTGTTCATGCGCCACCATTGTTCTAAAGCGCGTATTTCAAAGATTGCTCCTGTGCGTATGGCATAAAAGCCAGATTTATTTTTAAGTGTTGGTCCATAAATACTTTCGTAGTATTTCTTCTTTATTGAAAGGGGTATTCCAAATAGCTTAAATGTTAATCGAGCCTCTTTCTGTTCTAAGTTATAATACTCATTGTCAACTTTATATTGTAGTTTCTTTTTAGGATGCATTTCTAAAGCAAAAACATCTGTTTTATCGGGTTGGTTCACGGTATGACTCCATGCTAGGTTTTCGTTGGCACCAATTAAAATATTTGGACTACCCGCAAATAAAGCTCCTAAAATATTTGTGCCCTCTTCACTGCACAAATGTGCTTCGTACCAAGACACAGGTCCGTCTAGTGGTTGATGGGTGTTGATCGCTAGATAAGTATTTCCGTCCTTTGTTTTGCTGCTGTTAAAGGCAAAGGTGTTTGAACCTCTGTGCTGTTCTTCTTTTTGAAATTGAAATTCCAACTGATTGTTTACAATCCGTGAAACCCATTGATCTCCTTTTGAGGAAATGAAAAGCTGAAGTTGTGCATAGCGCATCATCTTTTTTTCATCTACAGGGAAAAGTTCAGGAACTAAAACCTCTTCAGGATGCAAGTTTGCATAACGGTTCAACCCCTCGGCATAAGCACGAATAATTTTTTTGTATTCAGGGCTTATTGCTGTGTTGTATTTTTGATCAAACAGGGTTTCAGATCCAATGAATTGTGCGATAAAATCTGCTCCCAAACCCTGATTTCCTAAATGTTTAGAAAGAAGATTATTACCTGCAAGATACCCCAACTGTATGGTTTTGAAATCATCTTCTGCATGAGCCCATGCAAGCCCGTATGCCACTTCAGCATCAGTTTTTGCAAAAATATGAGGTATTCCGAAACGGTCTCTGACAATTTCTATGTTTTCTGGTTGGATTTGTGCAATTCCAAAATATAGGGGCAAAATTACTAAGAGTAATACTGTAGCTTTTTGCATCAATTTTTTGTTTCAATATATTGTTTTTAAATCAAAATGATTTGAGCTTTAAGAAAAATCTCTATCTTGAACTAAATCTTTTAAAAAAATGAAAAAAACAATAATTCAGTTAGTATGTTTCCTTTTTTTCTTGCCTATAATGGCTCAGGAACCTTTATTTAATGGACAAAACCTTGAGGGATGGAATATTCATGGAACAGAATTATGGTATGTTGAAAATGGATTGTTGGTTTGTGAAAGTGGACCTGACAAGGCTTATGGATATCTATCTACTACAAAATATTATGATGATTTTGAACTTTCCTTAGAGTTTAAGCAAGAAGCAAATGGGAACAGTGGGGTTTTTATTCGATCTACTGTTGAAGGTACGAAGGTGAGTGGTTGGCAAGTAGAAGTTGCCCCGCCAGGTAGCAGTACAGGAGGCGTTTATGAGTCTTATGGAAGAGGTTGGTTGATTAAGCCTGAACCAGAAAAAGACAATGCCTTAAAAATGGGAGAATGGAATAAAATGCGTATTCGTGTAGTTGGCGATCAGATTGAAAGTTGGCTCAATGGTACTCCGATGATTTCTTTAAAAGATGAAAAGATTGGTGAAGGGAAAGGAGCTATAGCCTTGCAAATTCACGATGGTGGTGGAATCAAAGTACGTTGGAGAAATCTCATTGTAACTCCTCTATAGAAGTTGGTCGATAGCTTCTGCTAAAGCAAAATCTTTTTGGGATATCCCTTTTACATCCAGGGTATATAGCTTTACCTGTACTGTATTGTATTTGCTTATAAGAATCGGGTGGTGATTCTGTTCTTCAGAAAGCACTGCTATTTGGTTTAAAAAAGCTATAGCTTGATTAAAATCATTAAAATAAAAGGTTCTGACAAGTTTTTGCTTTTCTATATACCACTCGGGAAGGCCTTTTAAATTTTTATTTATTTGTTCCTTCGTTAGTGTATCCATATTATTTAATTGTGTAGTACATTTTTTTAAATAATTAGTCTCCAACACAGGCTCCTTCTGTAAAACTCAAGACTCCATTTGAGGTTGCTACACAGTCATTTGAATAGGTTTCACCATCACAACCACACACAGGAGCATACAATTGATAACAGACAGCGTTTTCATCAATTTTTGATTCATCAACACAAAGGTCTTCTTCAACCTCTTCTTTTTCAGTACAGAAGTTAAAAAGCAATAAACTAATTAATAAAATCATACTGTTTTTTGGTTTCATGATATTTGATATTTAGGGGGTTAGCTCAATTTTTTCATTGCATCAACAAAGCGATCAATCTCATCTAAAGTGGTAAAAACATTTGGAGAGATTCTACATCCTTTTACATTGGCATAATCTATGGCTACTGTAAAGATTCCAAATTCATTGTATAATCTTTTGGCTAGGGCAGCAGGTTTGATATTTTGCAAGCCTACATTTCCTATTCCACAGCTTCTCCAGTCATCGTCTGGGGTGTTAATTACAATATTTGGAACTTCACGAAGTGCGTTTTGCCACCTTGTTTTTAGCATTCGAAGTCGTGCTTCTTTCTTTTGAATCCCCATCCAGTTCAGGTAATCAATTGCATCGAGTATGGTTAAATCTGTAGCACAAGGATGTGTTCCAGTATGACTTAATCTTCTGATTTTGCTGGGGTCTTTTTCATGGTCTGCTAAGAGTGGCCAGATTTTGGGTATGTGCTTAGAGCGTACATACAAAAGTCCCGCCCCCAAGGGGGTTGCAAGCCATTTGTGAAGGCTTGAGCCGTAATAATCACAATTCAAGTCCTCGATTTTAAAATCAAAGTGACCGATACAATGCGCTCCGTCAACCAATACTTCTACTCCATAGCTATGCGCCATTTCACAGATTTTTTTAACAGGAAGGATATGACCCGTGATGTTGATCATGTGACTGATCATGATCAATTTAGTTTTTGGTGTTATCTCATTTTCATACAATTGAACAATTTCCTCATCGTTTTTTGGATGATTGGGGACGGAGACTTTTTTTAAACTAACAGCGTGTCTTTTTTCGACTTGTTCAAACATCACTTGCATTGCGCCATAATCTTGTACAGCATAAATTGCTTCGTCCCCTTTTTTCCAGGGAAACCCGCTTATCACAAGGTCTAAGGATTCCGTTGTATTTCTAGTGATTACAAGGCTTTCGGCAGGACATCCTACAGTTTCAGCTAAAATACCTGTGATTCGGTCTTTATCCTTAAACCGATGTTCTCGCATGTAGTACGATCCTTCTAAATTGACTCTTTTTAAATGCTTAATTTGATGCTCTAGTGTGGGTTTAGGAATAATGTTGTAGTAACCGCTTTCTAAATTTATAAAGTCAGGATGCAAGTCGTATTGACTTCGAATCAATTCCCAAAATTCTTCTTCTGTATCCCATTGGAGTTCATTCAATTCCCTGTTTAAGCTTGAGGTGGTATGAAACAGTTCACCACTAAAAGGAAGTACTCCCAAGACTCCCAGATTTTTTATAAAGTCTCTTTTCTTCATAGTTGTAAAGTACTAAAAATTTATCAAAACTTCTATAGTATGAACTGGATGGGAGGGAGGCTATTTCCCAATACAGAACTGACTGAAAATAGTGCCAAGCACATCATGATCGTGATCGATAGCACCCGTAATGGAACCTATGTGATCAATAGCTTCCTTAAGTTCGATACTCAAAAGATCTCCGGAAATATTATTTGAAAGACCTGATTGTAGGTCTTCAATAGCTTTTAATGCCTTTTTTAGCGCAAAAAAATGTCTGCTATTATGAATAACCAAACTGGAATCATTCTTCATTTGCTGTACAACAGCAACTAGTTTTTTTTGCAGCTCGTTGAGGTTGATTTTATTTTGTGTGGAGATACCTAACGCGTTTTCAATTTGCAAAGGTTTTAATGAATTAACAATCTTTTTAGAGAGCTCAGTTGCCATTTGATTGTTGGTTAGGTCGATTTTATTTTCAATTAGCAAGATACGAAGTCCCTCATGTTGGAGTTCATTGATTTCCTTAGCAGTAGCCTCTGGATCTGCTTCTTGCTCGTATAGATAGACAAGAATTGCAGCCTGACCTACTTTTTCTCTTGCTTTTTTGATTCCTATCGCTTCAACTACGTCCTGTGTTTCTCTAAGCCCGGCGGTGTCGATAAACCGAAAAAGGATTCCTTCGATTACTAAAGTATCTTCAATACTGTCTCTTGTCGTTCCTGGAATAGTAGACACAATGGCTTTTTCTTCATTTAAAAGGGCATTTAAAAGTGAAGATTTACCCACATTGGGTTTCCCAGCAATAGCAACCGGTACTCCATTTTTGATGGCATTACCATAGGCAAAGGAATCTTTTAATTCAGTAATATCTCTATGCAGTTTATTCAAAAGGGTTTGAAGTTGAGTCAGATTTGCAAATTCAACATCTTCTTCGCCAAAGTCCAACTCCAATTCAATAAGTGCTTTGAATTGAATCAACTCTTGCCTTAAAACTTCCATTTTTTGTGAAAATCCACCTCGCATTTGCTGAAGTGCTAGTTGATGAGCAGATTGACTTTCAGAGGCTATAAGATCTGCTACAGCTTCTGCTTGACTCAAATCCATTTTTTTATTTAAATACGCTCTTAAAGTAAACTCACCTGGCTGGGCGGGTAGAACACCAACTTCCAAATAGGAAGCAATGATTTTTTGAAGAATATAATTAGAACCGTGACAATAAAGTTCAACAACATCCTCCCCTGTGTAGGAGTGAGGTCCCTCAAATTTTGTAATCAGCAGTTCATCTATAAAAACTTTATCTGCAACAAAATTTCCAAGGTGGGTTCTGTTGGCTTTTAATTGGGACCACGATTTTTTTGATTTTGATAGAAAAAATAAGGCAGTTTTTTCAAAAGCCTGTGGACCAGAAACACGAATAACACCAATAGCGCCACTGCCTTGTGGTGTTGCTAATGCTACAATGGTGCCTTCTGTAAGCATGTACTAGATTTTTTTTGTGTAAGTAGCTCTTCTTTTATGGAGTCTGTGTTCGTAATTTTTCCATAATTTTTGAATGGCTGTATTTTCTTCTAGTTCAGGGTTGGTTTCTACTGTAGTTATTTTTTGTTTATTGAAAAGTTTTTGCATTTCATTAAAAATGATTGCAGTAATGCCTTTGTTTTGAAATTCTGGATGAACTCCTATAAGGTAAAAAGAAGCACGATTGTTAAAATACATTGCTTTTAAAAGATGAATAGCATTAAAAATAGTGAGTTTACCATTCATTTTTTTCAAGGCCTTTTCAAAGGAAGGCATGGTAATCGAAAAGCAAATTAATTTCCCATTTTGATCAATGATACACTTGATGTAGTCTGGATTGACAAATTTCAAGAAGCGTTTTTTATAATTTTCAATTTGATAGGGTTGAATAGGTACAAAGGTTTGGAGTTGATTATACGTTTGATCTAGTAACTCAAACATTTGATCTACATAGGGTAGTATTTCGCTTCTTTTCCTAAAGTTCAACAAGGTTAAATTGTAGCGGTCCATAACCAATTTGGAAAAGCGTTTTACTTTTTCTGGAGAAGATTCAAAATCATCGATTTTTATTTCATACTCCACCCATTTTGCTGAAATTTCATAGCCTAGTTTCTCCAAATGTTTGGAGTAATAGGGAGCATTATAGAGGGTAATCATAGTATTGTTCTCTTCAAACCCCTCAAGAAGTAGTCCCGCTTTGTCAAGGTTTGAGAATCCTACTGGGCCTTCAATGCTTTCTAGTTTATTTTTTTCCCCCAAGGCCACTACTTGGTCTAATAATAGTTGACTCACATTTATGTCGTCAATTACATCAAACCAACCAAAGCGAACTTTACTTTTTTTGACCTCCTTTACTTCTATCCAATTGATGATAGCAGCAATACGTCCTACTATTTCTCCCTCCTTATATGCAAGGTAAAAATGAGCTGTGGCATTTTGATATACTGGATTGCGTTTGGAGTCTAGGGTCTCTAGTTCATCCTTTATCAAAGGGGGAACCCAATTGGGATTGTCTTTGTATAGCTTGAATGGAAATTTTACAAAGTCAAGAAATTCCTTTGATGTATTAATTTCTTTAATTAAAATGTCCCTCATTTTAGTTGCGTTTGGCTTTACGGTTTCTTTTTCGTTCAGTTTGGGAATTTTGTTTAAGAGTTTTTTTCAACTTTTTTTCTTCCGCTTTTAATGATTTTCGCTCCACTTCCTCTGCAGAGACATACTCTTTGTGAAAATCTAGTCGGTAGGAGAGACCAATATTAGCCAAAAGTAAGCTCGGTGTGTTTTTTGAAGAAGCTCCAATGGTAGCTTCTATTTGAATGTTGTCAGAGTATAGATATGCAGCTCCAAATCGATAGAGTATATCTTGAAATAAATCGCTTTTAATGCCTTGGTTTTCGATATAGACCGACCAATAAGGATTAAGTGTGTGTGTTAAAGTAAGTAGGTAACTCATTTCTGGGTAATCAGAAAGATAACGGTCATAATTGAAATTGGTTACAAATACCCACGTACCTAAAAAATGAGATTGTGTAGCTAATGTTCCTCTTAAATGAAAGTCAGGTTCTTGATCAGGTGGAATGCCAAGATTTTGAAAAAGAAGCGGACGATAGATTCCTCCAAAAACGTTGTTGTAAGGAAAGGGACTGTTTTTTTGATTGTAATTTGCTCCTAAAGTCAAAGAAACTGCTGGGACTAGTTCACGCAGTTTAAAACCATTGTTTGCTTTCCAGCTGTACACATTTATGTCCCTTTCTTTCTTGAAAGGGTCATAGAAGAGAAATTTTAATCCAGCAAAGTTTTCCATAAAACCTCTTTTGGGAGTAATTTGAGGTATTGATGAAATTTTAGAATTCAAATTACCGTTCAGGTACATGCTGTTTAAAGTTAATTCTAAACGTTCTGATAAAAATCCCCATCGAACACTTAAAAATCCAAACATTCCATTGAAGGTAGAGTTGTTATAACCACTATGTGAATAATTTCGAAAAGCAAAGCCAGTTTCTGCTTGTACAACATTTTTACCTACCGCAAATGCACCGATAGATGCACCAGGTCTATTCGAGTTTATTTGATCCGTGTATTGTGCATTAACGGTTAGTGTGCCTATAAATAGTATACAGAGAAGCCTCTTTGAGATCATGCTGCAAATATAAGGTAAGATTGTAGGATTTTTTATTAACTCGCAATGTTAATGAAATATAAAAATGCTTTGTTTCCTGATGAAATGGTTACATTTGACCTTAAATAAAACACATTGGGCGTACTTTTTAAGTTTTTGTTGTTTTTTCTGGGTGCTATTTATTTACTCAGATTACTCTCACCTTTTCTTTTTAGAATACTGTTTTCTAGTTTAGCTAAAAAAGCAAGTCAAAACCATACACCACCACAAGCTCAAAAAAGTCCACCAAAGAAAAAGAATGTTTCTGATTCTATAGGTGAATACATTGATTATGAAGAAGTGGAATAGTTCCTTTTTCCGTTCTTTATTTTTTCCTCATGCAATAATCATCATTGGTTTTGCAGTGAGTGCTCTTATGTTTTATTATCCTTTGATTTCTGGTAAAACTCTAATACAGTCTGACATTAGACAGTATGAAGGGATGTCAAGACAGCTCAAGGAATACAGAAAGACTACTGGTGATGAAACCTATTGGATTGACAATGCTTTTGGAGGGATGCCAACCTATCAACTGGGAGCCGAATATCCTGCTGATTTTTTAAGTCCAATTTATTCCTTTGTAAGAATCTTACCCCGTCCGGCTCATATACTTTTTTTGTATTTGTTGGGAGGTTACTTGCTGCTTCTATTAATTAAAATACCTTGGCCAGCTGCATTATTTGGAGCAGTCGGATTTGGTTTTTCAACTTATTTATTAATTATATTGCAGGTAGGGCACAATACGAAAGCACTGGCTATTAGTTTTTTCCCATTTGTGCTTTCTGGTATGATCCTTTTATTCCGGAGAAAATGGTTTTGGGGTTTTTTACTAAGTAGTATCGCTCTAGGAATGCAAATACGCGCCAATCACTATCAAATGACCTATTACCTTTTGATGTTGATGGGGGTTTTTGTACTGGTTTATGCCTATGATGCTCTAAAGAAAAAACAATTGAAATTCTTTCTGCTATCAGTATTGGGATTAATTGGTTCTGGCATCATGGCATTAGGACTAAACACAACACCTTTACTAGCTACAGCAGAATATACTGAATTTAGTACTCGTGGGAAGAGCGATTTGCAATTCAATCCTGATGGAACCCCAAAGGAGCAAACAACGGGTCTAGATTATGATTACATTACAGAATACAGCTATGGTATTTTTGAAAGTTTGAATTTAATAGTACCAAGAATTCAGGGTGGGGGATCAAGTGAAAATTTAGGTACGGATCACGGTGTTTATGATTTTTTAATTGAAATGGGGGGTTCAGCAGAACAAGCTTTGGCATTTTCTGAAAATGTTCCTACCTATTGGGGTGAACAACCTATTTTGGAAGCACCTGCTTACATAGGAATATCCCTGTTTTTTTTCGCCATTCTAGGTTTTTTCTTGGTAAAAGGACCATTGAGGAATGCTCTGGCCCTTGGAATCCTTTTTTCTTTACTCCTCTCCTGGGGAAAAAACTTTAGTATACTGACTGATTTTTTTATCCAAAACTTCCCACTATACAATAAATTTAGAGCGGTCTCTTCCATACAAGTTGTATTGGAGCTTTGTATTCCCGTTTTGGCATCATTAGGAGTAAGTAAATTATTCTATGATCAAAAGGATAAAACACCTTTAAAAAAGTTTTTAAAGATTGCCTTGTTCCCAATGCTACTCTTAGCTGTTGTTTTTTTGTTTCAAGGAGTGCTAAGCTTTACAGGTCAAAACGATGACTATTTTAAGGAACTCTACGGAGCCGTATTTGTTTCTGAAATTGTAGCTGCACGCAAATCTATTTTTCAAGCAGACTTGATTCGCGCCATAGTGTATTGTATCATTTTGATAGGGGTGGTATATCTGTATTTGATTGCTAAATTAAAGAGAGAATTTGCAATTGGTTTATTGCTTATTGTTGTACTGTTTGATTTGATTGGGGTGTCGAATCGTTATATAGATCGCGAGTCGTTTGTTACGCCTAGACAGGCTCAAATTCCTTTTCAGCTCACTGCTGCAGACAGAAGTATTCTGCAAGACAGCAGTAGATATCGTGTGTTTGAAGTAGACTTAGGACTTACAGGAGCACGAACCTCCTACTTTCACAATGCCATAGGAGGTTACCATGGAGCAAAACCAAGACGATTTGAAGAATTATTTAAGACCTATACTGCCCAACAGAATGCGGGAATATTAGATTTTTTAAATGTCAAATACATTTTATACCGAGATCAAGAGGAGGGAAGCTTAAAACCCTTGCTAAACCCCAATGCCTTAGGTCCTGCATGGTTTGTCACAGATCTAAAAACCGTTGATAGCCCTGATGAGATGCTTCTTGCTATGAAAAACACAGATTTTAAAACAACAGCACTCCTGTTAAAAGATGACCTTTCAGAGACTTATAATAAAACATACGTGCACTCATCAGAAGCAGAAATTACATTGGTAGATTCAAAGCCTGATCATTTAACCTATAAAGTAAATACACCTAACCCAGCTTTCGTAGTTTTTTCTGAAATGTTTTACCCCAAAGGGTGGACAGCCAAAATTGACGGTGTTTCAGTACCCATTTATCACGTAAATTATGTTTTGAGAGGATTGTCTGTCTCAGCCCAGTCAAAAATCATAGAATTTGTTTTTGAACCTGAAGTGGTTCGTAGGGGTACCACTATTCGATGGATTACTTTTATTCTTTTTATTTTGGTTACAACAGTTTTAGGATACTTTCAGTATTTTAGGAAAACAGACTGAAACTATGGGTATCGTTGCCAAACAATCTATTTATAATGTGATAAGTATAGGCTTTGCTTTTATGATTGGGGCAGCCAATATGCTTTTTTTGTATCCTACTTTTCCTGGAAAAGAGTTTCAAGGATTGATAGTAGCGCTTTTGGCAAATTCAAACCTTATTCAGCCTTTTATCTCATTTGGTGTTCAACATACTTTGATAAAATATTTTAGTGACTCTAAAAGCAAAGAGGAACGCGATCGATTACTTTGGTTTTCACTGCTTTTACCTCTTTTTATACTGTTGATTTTACTACCGCTTTATCATTTTTTTAATAATGAAATTCTTCATTTTTTATCGAATGGCAATCAGGGTGTCGCGCGTTTCCCATTTCTCATCTTATCAATTGCAATTGCTACAGCCTATTTTGAGGTTTTCTTTAGCTGGTTACGTGTTCATTTAAAATCTGTTTTTGGAAATTTTTTAAAAGAAGTATATCCCAGGCTGCTCACATTTGTATTGCTCTTGGCCTATGCAATCAATTGGATTGATCTAGATCTTTTTATCGATTTGCTCATTGGTGGTTACTATTTGCGATTGATGATTGTGATGTTGTATTCTTTTTCTGTTTATTTTCCTAGTTTTCATTGGAAACTCCCAGTCTCATGGAAATCAATGTTGCACTACAGTTCTTTGATTTTCTTATCTGGAGCAGCAGCGAGTTTCATATTGGATATTGATAAATCAATGATTTTTTCTTTAACCACAGAAGCCAATGTTGCTTTTTATGCTGTAGCGCTTTACATAGCAGCTGTTATTGAGGCTCCTGGGCGGGCAATGTTTCAAATCACCAGTCCATTAGTTGCTAAAGCCTTGAATGAGAATGACAGCGCTCGTTTAGAACGACTTTTAAAGAAAAGCAGTATCAACCTGATGATCGTTTCAACAGTCTTGTTTTTGTTAATTAACCTCAACTTAAATGATTTTTATCAGCTCATAAATCAAGAAGGCTATTCCTCAGCCATTGGAGTTGTTATTATTGTTTCTTTTGGTAAACTTTTTAGTATGTCCATGGGGTGTTTGAATAACATCATCAGTAATTCCAAATACTATTCCTATGTTTTTTGGTTTTCAGTGTCTTCTGCAGTGTTGGCAGTAATATTGAATTTTTATTTTATTCAGTCCTACGGAATAATTGGGGCTGCATTTGCAACCTTAGCTGTACTTCTTTTCATCAATACTTCAAAAATAATACTGGTACACTACTTGTTTAAAATACATCCGTATTCTCTAAAGACACTAGGGGTGGTAGGAAGTGGAGCATTGATTTATGTGATAACATCCTTGATGCCCAGCATTTGGAATCCTTGGATTTCAATTTCGTTGCGTAGCTTAATGATTTTAGGATTGTTCTGTATACCCTTATTTGTATTTCGTTGGTCAACAGATATGGAAGAAATCATTCAAAAAATCAAGAAACGACTAGTTTAATTTTTTAGCTAGGTAGTTTCCTGTATGTGAATGAGGAAGTGACGCTATAAATTCTGGAGTCCCTTGCCCCACAAGATATCCCCCTGCCTCACCTGCTTCAGGACCAAGGTCAATCAGATGATCAGCACATTTTATGAGTTCTAAATTATGTTCAACTACAACAATGCTATGTCCTTTTTCGATTAGAGCATTAAATGAGGTTAAAAGCTTTTGTATGTCATGGAAGTGTAATCCTGTTGTTGGCTCATCAAAAATAAAAAGCACTTTTTCTTTAGAAGTTCCTTGACTGATAAAGGACGCTAGTTTGATCCTTTGCGCCTCACCACCGGACAGAGTTGCAGAAGATTGTCCCAAAGTGACGTAGCCCAAACCTACATCTTGAAGTGGTTTCAATTTTTGTGTGATTTTCTTTTCGTTATGAAGATTGAAAAATGCAATAGCATCGTCAACAGTCATTCGCAAAAGTTTGTCTATAGTAACATCATGAAATTTTACTTCTAGAAGTTCTTTTTTAAATCTCTTTCCATTACAGTGCTCGCATTCCAATACAACATCAGCCATAAATTGCATTTCAATCGTAATAGTCCCCTCGCCTTTACAATGATCACAACGACCTCCGTCAACATTAAAAGAGAAATGTTTTGGCTGGTAATTTCTGTTCTTTGAAAGGGGTAATGAAGAAAAAAGAGCTCGTATCTCATCATAAGCTTTGATGTAGGTTACTGGATTTGAACGCGAGGAACGACCAATGGGGTTTTGATCTACAAACTCAACGCTTTTTAAAGTGCTTATGTCTCCTTTGATTTCTGTAAATGAACCTGGCTTTTCGCTGTAAATATCAAAAGCCCTTAACAGAGCAGGATACAGAATTTTTTTGACTAAACTAGACTTTCCACTACCAGAAACACCACTCACAACAGTCAAAACACCTAAAGGAATCTCTACATCAATATTTTTTAAGTTTTGCTCTCTTGCACCGATCAATTCTATTTTTTTCTTGGAAGTGCGTCTTTTTTTTGGAACTTCTATTTTATAAGTTCCATTCAAATATGCCGATGTAAGTCCATTGCTTTTTAAAATTGATTTAATCGGCCCCTGGGCAATAATCTCTCCTCCAAGACTTCCTGCTTCAGGCCCAATATCTATTACTTCATCTGCAGCATACATGATTTCTTCATCGTGCTCTACTACAATAACGGTATTCCCTAGATTTCTTAAGTTTTTTAGCACTTGAATTAAGCGTTCATTATCCCGTGAGTGAAGTCCAATGGAGGGTTCGTCCAAAATGTACATAGAGCCCACCAAACTGCTTCCTAAAGAAGTAGCAAGCTGAATCCTTTGTGATTCTCCTCCTGAAAGTGTGTTCGACCTACGGTTTAATGTGAGATACCCCAGTCCGACTTGTTGAACAAATTTTAGCCTACTATTAATTTCAACAAGTAATCGCTCTGCAATGATCTGATCGTGAGCATTTAATTGTAATGAGCCAAAAAAGTCGGCGAGATGGTCCAAAGGAAGTTGAAGGAGTTCGCCGAGGCTCTTATCATTTATTTTCACATAATTAGAATCCTCTTTCAAACGTGAACCCTCACAAGCTGTACAAGAAGTTTTACCTCTGTAACGGGAGAGTAATACACGATTTTGAATTTTGTAATTCTTTTTTTCAATTCGATTAAAAAAAGCGTGAATTCCAGTAAAATAACTATTGCCTTTCCACAGTAAATCCTTTTGTTCTTTTGTAAGTTGGAAATAGGGTTTATGTATAGGAAAGTCAAAAAGATAAGCATTGTTTACAAGCTTTTTGTAGTAGTTTTCCATACTGCTTCCTCTCCAAGGGACTATGGCGTGCTCGAATACAGATTTGCTTGTATCGGGTATGACCAGTTCTGGGTCTATTCCTATTACGTCTCCAAAGCCCTCACAAACAGGGCAGGCACCAAGAGGATTATTAAAACTAAATAAATGAACGTTAGGCTGGCTGAACTGCATTCCATCCAATTCGAATTTATTGGAAAAGGTTTGTCTTTTATTGTTTTTAAGAAAGAGAATTGAACACTGTCCTTTACCTTCAAAAAAAGCCATTTCGACAGCATCAGCTACTCGATTGTAAAAATCCTCTTCATGACGAACGACCAAACGGTCAATTACTAACTCAAAAGATTCGGTGGGTGCTTTTTCAAGTTGATCAAGATTTATTGTTTCTCCTTTGTGATGTATGCGTGCAAACCCCTGTTGAATAAAAATTTTAATTTTATCTTTTAGTGAACGCTTGGGCTCTTCTTCAACGGGAGCTAACAAAAGAAGTCGGTCGCCGCTGTCCGATTTACGAATAGCATCCAAAACATCTGCTGTATTGTCTTTTTTGACCTCTTGACCAGAAATAGGGGAATAGGTTCTACCGATACGTGCATACAACAACCTAAGGTAATCATAGATTTCAGTCCTTGTACCTACTGTTGAACGGGGATTTGAAGTTGTAACTTTTTGCTCAACAGCTATGGCGGGTGAGAGTCCTTTAATAAAATCCACTTTGGGTTTGTTGAGTCGCCCCATAAATTGTCTAGCATAAGAGGAAAGACTCTCGACATAACGGCGCTGACCCTCTGCATAGAGTGTATCAAAAGCAAGAGAAGATTTTCCAGATCCAGAGAGTCCTGTTATCACACTCATTTTGTTTCTGGGTATTGCTAAATCAACCTTTTTTAGGTTGTGTAGGTATGCTCCTTTGATGATAATGTGTGTTTTCGGATCGCAATCCAAAATATTCTTCATAGCTTTTGAATAAAAGACGCACAATTTAGGGTTTTTAATCGTCAATATTGATATCCATTAAACCTGATTTAGAAATTGAACTTAGCGTTGTACTCAATTTTTGCTTGTTTACTCATTTTTAAGCGATTAAATAAAAAAATGTATATTTGAGAAAATTAATGCCTATAGCATAACATTACTTTTAGAACATCACGGAGTTTTAACTGTCTTTTGGCAAAAAAGTAATATTTATGCATACCCTATCAAAAAACAACCCTACAGACGCAACCCTAGTAAATGATTATATAAATGGCTCCGAGCATGCACTTGAGCAGCTCATTAATCGTCATCAGTTGCAAATCTTTAATTTTATTAATTCAAAAATCAACGATAGAGACTTATCTGAAGATCTTTTTCAAGATACCTTTATTAAAGTCATACGTACCTTAAAAAAAGGAACTTATAATGAAGAAGGTAAATTTTTACCATGGGTTATGCGCATAGCGCATAATTTGGTTATCGATTACTTTAGAAAAGGTAATCGTATACCCGTAATGGAAAATAAAGACGGATTTGACATTTTTCAATTTATTTCTGACACTTCACCCAACGCAGAAAATACACTCGTTCAAGAGCAGGTAATTAAAGACATTCAAAAATTAGTTCAAGAACTTCCAGAAGATCAAAAAGAAGTGTTGGTGATGCGTTTGTATCGTGACATGAGTTTTAAAGAAATTGCAGAAAATACTAATGTGAGCATCAACACTGCCTTAGGGAGAATGCGTTATGCAATAATCAATTTAAGAAAATTGATCTCAACCCATCAAATAATACTTGAGGGGTAACAATTTTATCTCTTTTTTGTCGTTGTAAAGTTATATAGATACTTTAATGGCAAAAAACTACACCAAGCAAAATTCATTATCTGCTGATTTGGTTCCACGAAAAAAGGTGATTGAGGCTATTTTGAGCTTTTCAAAAGCCTATTCTTCTGATTTGAAAGAGCGAGATTTTATAGATCTTCTTAGGAACTAAATTTTTTCAAAACCGATTTTCTTCCAATAGTTCTAGTGATAACATCACGTTCAATTTTCCAGCCCCTAGCTGGAGAATATTCTCTACCGTACCAAATTATCTGTAAGTGTAAATCATTCCAAAGCTCTTTTGGAAATAATCGTTTCGCATCTCGTTCTGTTTGGACTACATTTTTTCCATTTGAAAAACCCCAACGGTACATTAAACGATGAATATGAGTATCTACAGGGAAAGTGGGTATGTTAAATGCCTGAGCCATAACTACTGCAGCTGTTTTATGTCCTACCGCTGGTAAAGCCTCAAGCTCTTCATAGGTTTGAGGTACATTTCCATTGTATTTTTCAATCAAAATTTTCGACAATCCATATATTCCTTTTGATTTCATTGGGGAAAGCCCTACGGGTCTTATTATGGCTCGAATCTCATCTATACTCAATTGTACCATTTCTTGTGGAGTGCTAGCCTTAGCAAAGAGGAGGGGAGTGATTTGGTTCACACGAATATCAGTACTTTGGGCAGATAATAAAACTGCGATCAATAAAGTGTATGGGTCTTTATGATCTAAGGGTATAGGTATCTCGGGATAAATTTTTTGAAGTGTTTTGATGACAAAGGCCACTTTTTCTTTTTTAGTCATCTTTTGTAATTTGTTTTGCTTTTGTAATTTAGAAAAAAAAATTAGTTATGAAATCTTTAGAAATAGGAGACCAGGTTCCTCATTTTTCCGTTGTGGATGATAGGGGAGAGACACAATCATTGTCGGATTACGCAGGAAAAAAGCTTGTAGTATTTTTTTATCCAAAAGCAAATACTCCCGGTTGTACAGCTGAAGCTTGTGATCTTAGGGACCATTACACAGAATTGAAAAAAGCTGGCTATGCACTCCTTGGTGTTAGCGCTGATTCTGTAAATAAACAAAGAAAATTTTCTGAGAAATTTGACTTTCCCTTTCCTCTTTTGGCAGACGAAGAAAAAGAGGTTATCAATGCTTTTGGTGTTTGGGGGCCTAAAAAATTTATGGGAAAGGAATACGATGGTATTCACAGAAAAACGTTCATTGTAGATGAGGAAGGAAAGATCGCTCGTGTAATTGATAAAGTAAATACAAAAGAACACGCAGCACAAATACTGGAAAAAGAATAAGGTTTTCTCCTAGGACTTTATTCCAAACATTTTATTTTTCTTGATCAAATCTGCGATTCCTTCAGGTAAATTCTTTTCCCATCCGTTTTCACCTTTTTTGATTTGCTTTAGAATTTCTCTACTGAAGATATTCAAATAGCTTTCTTCATAATCAAAGATGTCTACAATCTTACCATTGTATTTAAAGAATTTATAGAAATCTTTCATTCGGGGATGTAACTTTAGATTGGTGCTATTTATGATATTACCTTTGTTGTTTTTCATTGGGTAGAGATATATTTTAAGGTTATTGTAAAACATTTTTCCAAAAGCCTCAAGTATACCACCACCTAAATCTTCATAATATTGTTCATCAAAAATCTCAACAAAGTTGTTGACTCCCATGCTCAATGCCAATTGTTTTTTGGTGTATTGAGAAAGATAATCAACTAGTTTATAATATTCTTTAAAATTGGAGATCATAACAACATAGCCCAAAGAACACAAGAGTTTGGCACGATCCATAAAATCTTTTTCATCAATTTCTCCTTCTGCTCTTAAATTGGAAAGGGTGATTTCAAAAATTACCACAGTTTTGTCTTCTTGAACTTCAGGCTCGTGAATGAAAGCGTCTAAAGCCTTTTCAAACATGTCGATGTTCACTTTAGTAACTGGACGAAAGCTCCCTCTTAAAGCGAGTATGTTTTTTTTATACAATTCTCTAGCAGGGAGTATGTTTTGTCCCTCCGGATTGAACATAACAGCATCTGTCATTTCGTTTCTTACAAGTTGTAAGCTCATAAGACGATTGTCTACTTTTTCGAACAAAGGCCCTTTAAAGTTGATGGTATCTATTTCTATGGCATCTTTATCTATGTTATCATAGAGGTATCGCAACAATTTTTTGGGCTGGTCGTGTTTGTAAAATGCTCCATAGACCAGATTTACCCCTATAAAACCCAATACTTCTTGTTGCAAGCGTGTTTCTGTTTGATGAAAACGTAAGTGTAAAGTGATTTCGCTGTATTCTTGATTTGGAGCCGCTTGGAATCGTATTCCCATCCAACCGTGACCTTTGAATTTTTTAGCAAAATCAATTGTTGTTACCGTATTTGCGTAGGTAAAAAACATTTTATTGGGGTTTTCCTCTCTCGAAATGCGTTCTTCAAGCAATTGCATTTCATGATCCAGCATTTTATTGAGTCGTGCTTCTGTCACATAGCGCTTGTCTTCTTCCTCACCGTAAATATTATCGCTAAAGTTTTTATCGTAAGCACTGATGGTTTTTGCAATGGTACCAGAGGCACCTCCAGCACGAAAAAAATGTCTTGCAACCTCTTGTCCTGCACCAATTTCAGCAAATGTGCCGTAGATATATTTGTTAAGATTAATCCTAAGCGCTTTGGCTTCAACGGAGGGGCGGTTTTCTAATTCAATTTCACCCGGAATTTGAACGGACATAATTGTGTTTTGGTTTTTTTTCAAATCTACAAAGATTGTGGAATTAAATGACATAGATTACCTTTGAAATCCATGATAAAAGTTACTTTTTTGGGCACAGGCACTTCACAAGGTATTCCTGTTATTGGAAGTAGTCATCCTGTATGTTTGAGTACAGACCCAAAAGACAAACGACTTCGAGTATCTGTTTTAATACAATGGGATAACATCAATCTTGTAATTGATTGTGGGCCAGATTTCCGACAACAAATGCTCAGAGCTGGTGTACAACATCTTGACGGAATCTTTTTTACTCATGAGCATGCAGATCACAGTGCTGGCATGGACGATATACGTCCTTTTTTCTTTCGACAAGGAGCAATATCAGTTTATAGTAGTTCTCAAGTGATTGAAAATTTCGAAAAACGCTTTGATTATATTTTCTCAAATGAAAACAAGTATCCAGGTGCTCCCTCAGTTGAAGTCCATAAAGTGGAACCCAGTAGTATTTTTGATTTTGGAGGAAAAAAAATTACCGTTGTGGAGGTTCTTCATAACCAATTACCTGTTTTGGGATATCGTATAGATGCTTTTTGTTATTTGACGGATGTAAAAACAATTACTACGCATGAGAAAGACAAACTGTTTGATCTGGATGTATTGGTGTTGAGTTGTCTTCGAATTGAGGCGCATCCAAACCATTTAAATCTTAATGAAGCTCTTGACCTCATAGAAGAATTGAAACCAAAGAGGTGTTATTTGACACACATAAGCCATTTGTTGGGTTTTCACGAGGAAGTTAGCAGCCAATTGCCAGCTAATGTTTTTCTAGCGTATGATACGCTAAGTATTCAATCATTATAAAAGAATTATGAAATTCAAAATACTAGTCTACTTATTCCTATTTGTCTGCATTGTTTTATTTTATCAAATTTTAAATACAAATAAAATTTTAAATCATCAAGACGCACTGTTGCAGGGACAGTTTCAAAGTATTGGACAACTCAAGGATAGTCTTCAGCAAGTGAATGCTTCTATAGAAAAAGATGCTTTTTTTTCACTTAAAAGAAATCAAAGGCTTAAAGAGTTAGTTTTTGAAGCGGAGGAACAAGAAAAACAGATCATGCAAAAGCTCTTTGAAACCAATTCTAAAGAAGGTTTAAAACGTCTTATTTCCTTGCCCGACGAAACGTTTTTAATAGAGCAGGTAAAAGTGATCAATCAACAATGGGTGTTGATAGGTTTTATATCTGATCAGCATTGGGGGCAGGCCATTTTGGAATACTCAAAGATGGAAAGCGATGTTTATGAATTTAAGTTAATAAAGTATATTCTGAATACTTTATAAATTTGTTTTTTCAATCCACTGAAGCATTTTGGAAAAGTTTTCTTGAGAAACTGTATGTCCATCAGGAAATTCAAAATATTCTATTTCCTCATAAATTTTACTTACAGGTAAAACGGTAGATCTTGCTTGTTCTATGGGGATGACTATATCCGTTTCTCCATGCGCAGCATATGCTAGAAATGAGGGTTTTTTGGAAGTGTCTACACTTTCGTGGATCAAACCACTTAACGCGATAATTCTTCTGTAAGATCCAGGACTTGAGAAAGCTAATGCCCAACTCAAAATAGCTCCTTGGCTAAAACCTAGAAGGCTAATGTCTAAGGCATTTAAATGGTATTTATCAATCAAAAGAGCGATGTTCTTTTTAATCAAATCCACTGCGTCCCATGCTGCTTCTAATTCAGAATCTAGAGTACCATCTTCCTTTGGGTATAATGGATACCAAGCATAGCTGTTGAAAGCCAGTTCAAGTGGCGCCTGAAGTGCAATAACAGTATGATTTTTAGGGAGGTAGGGGGTAAAGGCAAATAAATCATCTGCATGACTGCCATAGCCGTGAATCAAAATGATAGCTGGTTTTTTTGAAGCGTTATTTTCGCCTTCACGAACCCGGTATTCTAACATGTATTTTAGCTATTTAATTGATTTTTTTCTCCACGTATGCAGCCGTAAACTTTACCTTTTGTTGGGGTACCGATAAACATACAGTTTTTGGAAGTGGAGTGCAGGTCTTCGGCTTTTAAGGTTCCACTATCGTTTGGACTGAATAAAGAAAGATCTGCTGGGATTCCCTCTTTAAACGCAGGATTTTCTATGCCGAATCTTTTTTTCCCTCGAGTTAAAATATCAATGACCTTTTCTAAAGGAAATTGATTTCTAAGCACCCTGAAAGAGGCTTCTAAACCAATACTTCCTTCCATAGATTGAACAAATTCTAAGTCTTTACGTTCTGAATTTATTGGTTGATGCATGCTACTTACCATATCAATGGTACCATCTAACAAACCTTCTCGTAAAGCCTGTAGGTCTTCTTTTGCTCGTAATGGAGGTGTTATTTTAAAGTTAGGATCGAAATCCATCAGTTGGTCATGGGTGTAAATCACATGGGCAATACCAACACTAGAACTAACATTTAGTCCTTGTTTTTTTGCTTTTCGAATCAAATTAACACTTGTTGCTGAGGAGAGAAAAGGAATATGCATTTTACCTCCTGTATATTTTAATAACTGCAGGTCACGGGCTAGGGGGGTAGTTTCTGCTACCTCAGGGATCCCTTTTAACCCTAGATTTGTGCTGATTGTTCCTTCGTGCATTTGACCTTTATTGGATAAACTTTCATCGATAGGATAGGACTGTATGATTCCTCCAAAAGTTTGAACATAGTCCAAAGCAATTCTCAATAAGTTGGGGTTGGTTATGCCTTTATTGAAATCACCAAAAGCTATTGCTCCTGCCTTATAAAGGTCATAAAGTGATGCCATTTGAAGACCCTTAGCTTCAGTTGAAAGCGCGCCACTAACATGTAGTTGTGTAGTAAATTCAAAGGAGCGTTGCAGGAGGTTGTTTACTCCAGCATAGGTGTCGAGTACTGGATTAGTGTTAGGATTCAATAGTACGTGAGTAAAGCCGCTTTTGGCGGCAGTCTCTAAACCTACATCAAGAGTTTCTCGTTCTTCGTATCCAGGATCTCCAAAGGAAACGCAGGGATCAAACCAACCTGAGGAGACATGTAAGTCTTTGTATTCTATCTTTTGATCAGCTTTAATGTCGATTTGTTCACCAACTTTGCTGATCAAACCGTCCTCGATAAGAACATCTAATTTTTGATTGTGAAAAGCACTCTTCTCATCGATGAGTGTTGCGTTTTTTAAGAGTATTTTCATGTAAAAAAGATCGTGTAAAAATAAGAAACAATTTTTGAACAGCTAGAGGATCTCTTTTTTAATCCTTTTCAATAAATAAATTAAATTGAATTCGTTCATGAGTCGATTTTTGTGCTAATAAGTTTAAAGAGGCCTCAGTAAGTTGCAATACCCTTGGATAGCCTCCTGTTACTTGTGCATCGGCCATTAGAATTATTAAACTTCCATTTGGTGTACATTGCACGGTTCCTGGAAGTACAGGGGCAGTCCAGATTTGTTTTAATTGGTGCTTGATTTTTTCTTCTAGTTGATAGGCCATCCTGTTGTTTACAGTTGAAATGTGAAATGATTTTTCTAAAATGGAGTTTTGTGATTCTCGGTCGAGTAATTCAAATTCGGGACCAGGATAAACCTCAAGAACTTCATTGCGATAGTCAATTGTGGGTTTGTGAAGAACAGCACCCTTTGGGGGTATGAATTCAGATTTCCCAATGGGTAGAAGTGTTTTTTTTGTAATGCGTTCTTCTTTGGTGATTCCCTTATACTGGCTTCTACTTCCAAGTATTTTTTCTGTTTTTATTCCTCCAGCAACTCCAAGGTAAGTCCTGCATCCCTTTTTTGCAACTCCCAATTCGATGATGTCTCCTTCCTCAACAGCAATGGGTGTATAATTATTAATGGGCTGAGTATTTTTCTTTGATTGCATATCTGCCCCTGTCAATACAATATGTGTTGCGCAATGAAAAAGCAATTTAGGTCCTTTGTACGAGCATTCTAGAACAGCGTCTTTGGCCTTATTGTTCAGCAAATGATTTGCCAAAATAAACGCTTGCTTGTCCATAGGTCCAGAAACAGGGACTCCAAAGTCCTGATGATTAAACCTTCCTAGATCCTGAATGGAGGTGTAGATACCTTTTTGTAAAACTTCGATCATACTCTTGGTTTAATTTTAAAGAAACCTTTATGAACTTCTTTCTCAATTCTCAAAAAAGTTTTAGAATCGATTGGGTCGAATGTTATGGTATCACCAGCTGTAGCGAAGCAAGGAGGGCTATGATTAGGATCAAAAAGAGATAGGGGAGTTTTTCCTATCAAGTGCCAGCCCCCAGGACTTTCCTGTGGATAAATCCCTGTCTGATTGCCGCCTATTCCAACAGAACTACTGGGAACAAAAAGGGTAGGCTTCTCTTTTCTAGGTAGATGAAGTCGTTTATCTAGTCCACTTAAATATAGAAAGCCGGGTAAAAAGCCAATAAAGTTAACCACATAAGATGTTTGTGAGTGCAGCTCAATTAAGTCATCTGTTTTTAAGTTTAGGGTATGAGCAGCAGCAATAAGATCAGGAGCATAATCTTTTTCATAACAAACAGGGATGACCCAATGGGATCCGATTTCAAAGTTATTTTTGCTAATCTCTGTTTCTAATTGTTCAATTCGCTCCCTCCAAAAATCTTTGCTTTCTATTTTTTTACTTAATTGAAGGAGAAGGGAATTATAGGCTAGTGTAATTCTTTCGACTTGAGCATCTTTTTCAAGGGCTCTTTTTAATAAAACTAATTTTTTTATCATTAAAAAAGAAGGCTCCCCTTTCCATTCCACGAGCAAAGCTTTAGGGTGAAGGATAAATAGTCGAATAGGCCTAAGGTTGCTGTTCATTTTTTTGCCATTTGTTGAAATAAAAGAGAATTTCATTTATATGTTTCAAAACATTTGGATGATCACCGTGAACACAATAAGTCTCTGCTTCCATCGGAATCCAATTTCCATTAATGGTTTGAACTTTATTGTGAAGCGCAATTGAAGTAAATTGTTGAAACATTTCTTTTCCATTGTTTAATAACGCCCCTGGGAGGTTTCTTGGCTGAAGTTTTCCCTCATCTGTATACCCTCGGTCTAAGAAAGCTTCTTTCCAAACAGTAATTCCATTATTTTCAGCAACTTGGTGTAATGCACAATGGGGCAGTGTAAAGAGCTTGGCTTTTGGAGCTAATTCCTTTATAACAGCAACAATGACTTCAGAAAGAACAAAGTCGGTTGCACAATCATTATACAACGCACCGTGAAGTTTGATATGATGCAATTCTTCTGGATGATCAAGTAAAAACATCAGTTCAGAAAGTTGTTTCTTGATGCTAGTGATGAGATCTTTATGTGAAATGTTGAGTGACACTCTGCCGAAATTTTTTGGATCGGGATAGGAGGGATGAGCCCCTATTTTGACTTGATTTATTCGAGCTAGCTTGATCAGCTCTTTCCTGTCAGTAAGCGTACCTGCATGACCGCCACAGGAAATGTTACAAGACTGTATGAGAGGTAGTAGTTCTTTTTCTACCGCAAAGCCTTCACCCATATCGACATTTAGCTCTAGAATCATGAATAAAAAACTAAAAAAAGTGTTCTTATGCTTAAAAATAGGGCAATTAGAACAACAAGTCCTCCCAATGCATTTTGAAGCGTATTGTTTTTAAGATTTCCCAAAAGCGACCTTTTGTTAACCATCCATAAAAGAAGTCCTGCAATAAGTGGTAATACTACTCCATTAATAACTTGTGCAAACTTAATGATTGAAATAAGCTTAATGCTGGTGGCGGAAATGACAACGCCAAAAGCGATGATGAGAAACCAAATAACTTTGAAATACTTAGAATCTAGGTTTGTGCTCCATCCGAAACACCCGCAAACTACATATGCCGCTGCTAAGGGGGCAGTTATGGTGCTTGTTATTCCAGCAGCAAAGAGTCCTAAAGCCATAAAATACTTGGCGAGCGTACCAAAAATAGGTTCAAGCCCGATAGCCAAATCTGCTACACTGCTGAGTTCATCTATCTCAACACCAGCACTTGTAATAATGACACTCATAGAAATCAATCCTCCTAATCCTAAAGCGATGATCAAATCTTTTATAGCAAATGGAAGGAAATGTGCATTTTTCCATTTTTCTTTGACTAAAGCAGTATGAAGAAAAAGATTGTAAGGGACTATTGTGGTGCCTACCAGTCCGATGATCATTAAAAAACTACCCTCAGGAATGTTGAAAGTAAAAAGTCCAGCGAAAAGCCCTTGAAGGGAGGGTTTGGTTACAATAGCGGTAAATAAAAAAGAAATACTCATTATAATAACCAGCCCAATCATAAATCGTTCTATCAGCTTATGCTTTCCCGTGCCTAAAAGAACTACTGCAATAGTTCCAATAAACAACGAATAAGGATTGATGATAAATCCGAAAAAATCAAAGAAATAGGTGCCGAAGAGTGCCTCTAATCCAAGAACAGCACCGCTTATGTTTCCGGCTTCATAGGCTGTATTACCAATTAAAATGGCTAAAAAAATTAAACCAATTACTATTTGTTTTATCCAAGGCGTATCAAGTTCTGATTTAAGAGCTTCAGTTATGTTTTTCTGACCGATAAGCCCAATTTTAATAGACATGGTTTGAAGTATCATTGCTGCAAGAATCGCTATCAATAATGCCCATAATAAATCCATGCCATAATTGATACCTGCAAGAGTACAAAGGGTTATTGTACCAGGACCAATAAAGGCAGCTGCAATCAGTGGGCCAGGACCTAAATTTGAAAACAAGCGTTTTAACATTGAAAGAGTTTAATTTAAAGGTAAAAGACTTGAAACAACTTTACAATTTAAGAGTAATATCCTTGGTATTAAAATCTTCATTTACTCCCAGTCCAAAAAGGGCAAAATCATATTTAACGGGATCAACTGGGTCAAAACTTCGCAATACAGTGTCCAATTCTATAAGCGCTTTCAAGTCGTTTTGCTTTCTTTTGAGTAATTGTAAATCACGAGCAACACTTCCAGAATGAATATCTAGCGGACAAGAGAGTTGTTTTGTGCTTATTCGGTTCCAAATACCAAAATCTACTTTTTTAGTAGCTGGACGTACCATCCATCTTAGAAACATATTTATTCTTTTTGCTGCAGAGCCTTTGACGGGGTCAGAAACGTGTTTTTCTGTTCTAATTTGGTGAGGCAACTCAAAAAATATTTTTTTAAAATGGTGGATGTTGTTGTCCATTCTTTCCGCTTGAAAGTCTTTTGAAAATACCTTTTCTAATCCACCGTGTTTGAGATAGATGTTTTGCAGGGATTGAACAAAATAGATAAAATCAGTTCCATTAAAGGTTCTATGAACAAAAGACTTCAAACTATTCAACTCCTTTTCACTGTGATTTAGGATAAAAGAATATGGATCATTATCCATTAGCTCCATCATCCGCTTCCCATTTTTAATGATGCTCACCCGGTTTCCCCATGCTATTGTAGCGACTAAAAATCCAGAAATTTCAATATCTTCTTTTTTTTCAAAAGAATGGGGTATCTGTATAGGGTCTTTCTCTAAAAAATGTACTTGCTCGTATTCAGCTGCTTTTTCATCAAGAAATTCTTTAAATTCATGAGAGTTCATCACTGAATGACACCATCTTTAAGACTAATAGTCCTATCTGCCCTTAGGGCTAGCTCTTTGTTATGGGTCACAATAACAAAACTGCAACCTCTCTCGTCCCTCAATCTAAAAAAGAGATCGTGTAGTTGATCTGCATTTTCTGAGTCCAAGTTACCGCTGGGTTCATCTGCAAAGATGATTTTAGGGTCATTGATTAAAGCTCGTGCTACTGCCACCCGTTGTTGTTCACCTCCTGACAAAGCTGTAGGTTTATGCAAAGCACGTTCCCCAACACCTAAATCGTTTAGAAGATGCATAGCTTTTTTTTCACTTTCTGAAATTGAGCTTTTTTTTATCCAAGAAGGTAAACACACATTTTCTAAAGCAGTAAATTCCGGTAGCAACTCGTGAAACTGAAAGATGAACCCCATTTTTTGATTTCGAAAGGAAGCCAACTCTTTTTCCGAAAGTTTTGTAGTATCTGTGCCCGCAACCACCAAACTACTTTTTGTGCTTGGATTGGGTAGGTCTAAAGTTCCCAGTATATGAAGAAGTGTTGTTTTGCCTGCGCCTGAAGGTCCCACAATAACAACAATTTCTCCCTCTGCAACCTCTAAAGAGATGTTGCTCAAAACCTGAAGAGATCCATAATTTTTTGAAAGGTTTTTAGCGCTTAACAACTTCATCATAATCGTTCAAAATTAGGTTTTTTATTTTTTTTATGATGCTATTTAAACAGATCTTCCTTCACTTTTAGACATGCTTTTTTTGATTTAATTATCTTTTCTATGACGAGATACAATGTATTACTTATATTTGTTTAAAGTTTTAAATAAAAAGTTTATCATAAAAATATACTTAGCTGGTGGTTGTTTTTGGTGTACCGAGGCCGTTTTTCAGCGGGTAAAAGGAGTTCATAAAGTTTTACCTGGATATATAGATGGTTCGATTAAAAATCCTTCATATCGAGAAGTGTGTACCGGTAGAACAGGGCATACAGAAGCTATTGAGGTAAGCTATGATCCAGAGATTATTCATTTATCTGAATTGTTGATGATCTTTTTTACAACACACGATCCTACTACACTAAACCGACAAGGCAACGATGTAGGAACACAATATCGGTCAGGAATTTATTATTCAGATGTTAAACAAAAAGAAATTGCACTGTCTATAATTAAACAATTAGAAAAGGAGCATTTGTTTCACGACCCCATAGTTACTGAAGTGAAAGAGGCGTCCCCTTTTTATCTAGCAGAAGAACACAACAATTATTATAATAAAAATAAAGAACAAGCCTATTGCTCTTTTATAATAAGCCCTAAAATCGAAAAACTAAAAGCCTATTTTAAAGAATATATAGCTATTGAAAATGAATGAAAATTTTAATATTGAAACCTTGCCCATAACGGAGCAAATCAAAACAAATTACGAAGACATACTTCATCTCTTAGGAGAAGATAAAACTCGAGAAGGTTTAATAAAAACCCCGGAAAGGGCCTCAAAAGCGATGAAGTTCTTGACAGAAGGATACGAAAAAGATCCGAATCAAATTCTTCAAGGAGCAATGTTTGAGGAAGACTACAATGAAATGGTTATTGTGAAAGATATTGAATTGTACTCTCTTTGTGAACACCACCTTCTGCCTTTTTTTGGTAAAGCCCACATTGCTTATATCCCTAATGGTCATATTGTAGGTTTAAGTAAAATCCCTAGAGTAGTAGATGTTTTTGCGCGCCGCCTTCAAGTACAAGAGCGTCTTACAGAACAGATTTTAGATTGTATAAATGATACGTTAAAGCCAAAAGGAGTTGCCGTAATTATAGAAGCCTCTCATATGTGTATGATGATGCGTGGGGTTCAAAAACAAAATTCCACAACAACTACATCGGGATTTAGAGGCGCTTTTAAGGACACAGATACACGTAACGAATTTTTGAATTTGGTAAACTCCAAACGTTTTTAAGAACCCTTAAAAAAACTTTTAAATCCAATTCTTTTAAGTATTCTTTTTTCAAAATTCCAGAAAAATTTGAATTGGAAGAAGAGTGTGCCTACTGCTAGTAGTACTAGTTGATAAATCGGAAAAATAACAAGTATTCTCAAGCTCCAGTAGAGTAGCTCTCCTAGAGGTATGGTAGAAAAAGCTTCGGGTGTAAGCTGCAGGAAATTAAGCACGGGTTTTGCTAGCCGTAGGCTAAGGGAACCAGTAATTCCAAAAACGATAAAAACTACTACGAGTTGAGCGTTTGAATGAATTCCCCATTTTTGTTTTAATCTTTCGAAATACAACGATATAAAGATTACTTCAACAAAGTCGCTATTTGAGAAGCGAGTTCTTCACCAATTCTGTCTTGAGCTTCCAAAGTAGCAGCACCGATATGGGGTGTCAAAGAGATTTTGTCGTGCATCAAAAGTTTGATTTCGGGCTTGGGTTCGTTTTCAAACGTATCTAGCGCAGCAAAAGACAACTTTCCTGAATCGAGCGCATCTACAAGGGCTACTTCATCGATCACTCCACCACGAGCAGCATTGATGATACCTGCACCTTCTTTCATTTTAGCAAGTACAGCGGCATCAATCACGTAGGATTTTTGAGCCGGAACATGAAGGGAAATAAAATCAGATTCCGCAATGAGTCGATCAAAACTTTCTGTTTTTATGGTAACCTCTATTTGATCTCCTGTGGAGAGGGCAACGGTTATGTTTGCCTGTTCAATAAATTTATCGCTAGCAATAATCTTCATGCCTACACCTAGTCCAATTTTAGCTACTTCTTGACCAATTCTTCCAAATCCGATTATACCTAATGTTTTGCCTCTTAGTTCAACACCTTTAGCATAGGCTTTTTTAAGCCCCTTAAAATTGGCCTCTCCTTCCAAAGGCATATTTCTGTTAGAATTGTACAAGAAGCGAACACCTCCATATAAATGGGCAAAGACAAGTTCTGCCACAGAGGCAGAAGAAGCTGCAGGTGTATTAATAACATGAATTCCCTTTGATTTGGCATAATCAACATCAATGTTGTCCATTCCCACACCACCTCTTCCGATCAGCTTAAGACCAGGACAAGCGTCTATGAGTTCTTTTCTTGCTGTAGTTGCACTTCTAACTAGTAGTCCTACAACATTATTTTGATTGATATAATCAGCAAGTTGTTCCTGAGCGACATTGATTGTTAAGACTTCAAAGCCGCTTTGGGTTAAAGCGTCTATTCCAGATTCTGAAAGGCCGTCGTTGGCTAATATTTTCATGTATTAATTATTTAATAAAAATCTTTTTAAGTATGCAGCTCATGTTAATTTCAAGCAAGCCTTAAATGATTATGTTTTTGTATTAATGGTTTTTCTCTAAAATTTGCATGCAGTCAACTAATGTTTGTACACTCTCCATGCTCAGTGCGTTATATATAGATGCTCGGTAACCCCCTACAGAACGATGCCCTTTCAACCCACTAATTCCTGCAGTTTGACACAATTCATCAAAAGGGGCTGCCAAATCTGGGTCAACAAGGTTAAAGGTTGCATTCATTTCACTGCGATCTTCTTTTGCAGCAAAACCAACAAATTTTGAGTTTCTATCTATCTCGCCGTAAAGATGAGTTGCTTTGATGGCATTCATTTTTCCGATAGCCTCGACACCTCCCTGTTCCTCTATCCATCTCAAGGTAAGTAAACTGGTGTAAACTGCAAACACAGGTGGTGTGTTGAACATACTGTCTGCATTGCTGTGCGATTTGTAATCCAGCATAGAAGGGATGCTTCTTGATACTTTCCCTAAAAGGTCTTCTTTTATTATAACCAAGGTCGTTCCTGCTGGCCCCATGTTCTTTTGGGCTCCTGCATAGAATAAATCAAACTTTGAATAATCAAAATTTCTTGAAAAAATATCGGAACTCATATCAGCAACAAGCGGTACAGAACTATTTGGAATTTCTTTATACTGAGTACCGAAAATAGTGTTGTTTGTGGTGATATGGAGATAATCCAAGTCCGAAGGAACAACTACATTTTTTGGAATGTAATTAAAGTTTGCGTCTTGAGAGCTTGCAACCTCAACAACTTCACCTAATAGTTTTGCTTCCTTTATGGCTTTTGTAGACCAAGTACCTGTGTTGATATAACCAGCTTTTTTTTCCAATAAATTATATGCAGCCATTAAAAACTGTAGACTAGCACCTCCTTGCAAAAAAAGAGCTTTATATCCTTTGCCTTCTAAGCCTGTAAGTCGAAGTGCTCTTTCGCAGGCTTCCTCCATAATCGCAATGAAAGGCTTGCTTCTATGTGAAATTTCAATAAGTGATAAGCCAGAATTGTCTAGTTCTTTAACAGCCTGAGCTGCTTGTTCCATTACAGTTTTAGGGAGAATTGAGGGGCCAGCACTAAAGTTGTGTATTTTCATGAATGTGATAACTTAATTTGTTATTAAATTTTAAATTATAGGTTGTTTAAAATACGTCTGGCTTTGAAAGCACAAAGATTGTGAAATGAAAACAAAAACAGGCATTGAAGGAGTCTTTTTTTTTAAAGGGAGTTGTTAACAAAAATGAAGCATAGGAAATCAAAGATTGCTTAAAAAAAGTAAAGTGTCTTTCCCGTCAGCATAATCCCAAAGTGCTGGTTTTTGAGCTGTTCCAAAGGAGAGTGCACCAGGTATATTGAGTGATGAAACAATGCATTGAATGGATTCTTTGTTTTGCTGAAGCTCTTTAAGAATTTCAGTCTCTTCTTTATAAAATTGATAGTGAAGACAAGCTATAGGCGCACTGAAGCTGGTGTCTTGTTTTAGCAGAAAAAAACCATTGTCATGAAAAATATTTTCACTCATTATATAAACAGCTTTATTGTAATCGTAATTGTTTGCATACTTTGCATGCTCAATTACTTTAGCAAAAGGATAGATACCACCAAAAAGAGTGTTCAAGTCATAGTCTTCTGGGAGATAGACTTTTGATACATTTCGACAACCCAACCCAAAATATTGAAGGATATCTTTTCCTAAAGACTCCATTTCTTCTTTAGTTTCATTTCCACTTAGAACCGCTACACCATTACGATTTTTTCTAATTATGTGGGGATATTCCCCAAAATAATGCTCAAAATATCGAGCAGAATTGTTTGATCCTGTAGCGATAACAGCATCGAAATGACTCAAGGGTTTATCTACGAAAGTAAAGGCTGTTTCAGTAGCGTAATCTTCTAAATAACTAGCCATGTAGGGAAGTAAGTGTTCATCTTTTGAGGCGCATTTTAAAAGGGCCTTGTGACCACTAAGCCAAACGCTTATGACATCATGAAAACCAACCATTGGTATATTGCCTGCTAAAATCAATGCAATACTTTTTTGTGATTGATATGAGAAGTTATAGGGTTTACTCCATTGTGTAATGTCTTGCTCATTTAAAGTTACCCCCCAATTATGAATGGCTTCCTCAATAGACTGTTTTGTAAACCAACCATTTGCAGCTTGGGCGCGATCTATACAAGTATTAAGTTCAATGTAGTTAATGTCCGAGGTGGTGTAATTTTTTAGATGTTCACCTAGTGCTATAAGGGCTTCTTTGCGTTTGGAGTTTACAGTCATTTCTTTTGTGAGAAAAGGATTAAGGTCTTACTTTTGAGCAAATTTAAGGAAACTTAATTGCTATGGCGATCATCATTACAGACGAATGCATTAATTGTGGAGCATGTGAACCCGAATGTCCCAACACAGCGATTTATGAAGGAGCTGAAGATTGGCGCTATCAGGACGGTACTTCTCTAAAAGGTCAAGTGGTTTTACCCAATGGAAAAGAAGTGGATTCAGATGTGTTTCAAGAACCCATTTCCGATGAGTACTACTATATTGTTCCAGACAAGTGTACGGAGTGTAAAGGCTTTCACGACGAACCACAATGTGCAGCAGTATGTCCCGTAGATTGTTGTGTTCCAGATGAAGATCATGTTGAAGCTGAAGACATTTTACTGGGAAAACAACGATTTATGCACCCAGAAGATTAGTAACTAAGGGGTGTTTCCAGTCAATTAATTCAATTGAATTTCTTTTTAATAAATCAGAACAATGTGCACTGTTAAAATAAAGAGCATCCTCATTTCTCCACTCTGCACCAAAATTAGGGTGATCTAGTGTGATTTGTTCCATTTCTTTACTACTGTAAGCAGGATGAATTAGAAGTAGCGAAAGTCCACTTGGAAGCTCCTCCAATAAAGTGTCATAAAAAGCAGATAAACCTTTCTCTTCAAAATCTTGAAATGAGGCCATGTAAATGGATTCAAGATAAGCTCCCTTTGGGAGTTCGTCATTTTTAAGAAGTGTTCCAGAATGAGCAATTAATTTTTTACTTAATAGGATGGGTAGATTAAACTCCTTTCCTAAGCGTTGATAGATTTCAATTAAATCCTTCCGCAGACCTAAGGTATACATGTGTGAATCTAAATGACTGGGCTTAAGCCCCATAGATAGAGCAGTCTCAATTTGGGCTTTAAGTTCAATATAAACTTCATTTGTGTTAGCATGTACTCTGATTAGGTCTCGTTTGGGGAAGAAATACCCTTGTTTATCTATTAAAGAGGGGATTTTAGATAGGGGAGCAATGGGCTTAAAAGGGTAGGTTTTCCATTCTCCGGTTAAGGTTAAATGAATACCATAGTCCAGGTGAGGATTTCTCAAAAAAAACTGAGCCATTTCAAAAAACCACGGACAGGGCACCATAATACTCGTGGAGCTAATGCAACCCTTGAGCATTCCCTCTTGAGTCGCTCTGTTTTCAGACTCAGCAAGGCCTGCATCATCTGCATGAATAATTAAATATTTTTTGACAGTGTTTGACATTGAACGACTTTTAGTAAAAGTAAAAGTTAAACCAAAAGAAAGCTTATTTTTGCCAAAATTATTTTTATGAAGGCTGGTATTGTTGGACTGCCCAATGTAGGAAAATCTACCCTATTCAATTGTTTGTCGAATGCAAAGGCACAAAGTGCAAACTTTCCTTTTTGTACCATAGAACCTAATATAGGTGTGGTAAACGTTCCTGATCCTAGATTAGAAAAACTAGCGGAATTGGTCAAACCTGAAAGGGTTCTTCCAGCAACTGTAGAAATTGTGGACATTGCTGGTTTGGTAAAAGGAGCTAGTAAAGGTGAAGGTTTGGGAAATCAATTTTTAGCAAACATAAGAGAAACAGATGCCATACTTCATGTTTTGCGTTGTTTTGAAGACGACAACATTGTCCATGTTGAGGGATCTGTTGATCCACTTAGAGATAAGGAAACAATAGATATTGAACTTCAGCTTAAAGACTTAGAAACTGTAGAAAAAAAACTAGAGAAAGTAGGTCGCGCCGCTCGTACTGGGAACAAGGAAGCTCAAAAAGAAAAAGAAATACTAGAAGTATTGAAAACGGAGCTGGAAGGAGCTAAAAATGTGAGAAGCATCGCAATGAAAGAAAGCGATAGGGAAGCTTTTGTAAATCCCTTACAACTCATCACAGACAAACCCGTACTTTACGTTTGTAACGTAGATGAACAAGCTGCAAAAAACGGAAACGCCTTTGTTGAACAAGTTGCTGAAGTCATAGCTCAAGAGCAGTCTGCCTTGTTAGTTTTAGCCGTTAGTATAGAAGCTGACATCAACGAACTAGAAAGTTATGAGGAACGCCAACTTTTTTTAGATGATTTAGGTTTGGACGAGGCAGGAGCCTCAAAACTAATTCGTGCAGCTTACAGCTTATTGAATCAACAAACCTATTTTACAGCAGGAGAAAAAGAGGTTCGTGCTTGGACGGTTCCTGTTGGAGCTACAGCACCACAAGCAGCTGGGGTAATACATAGTGATTTTGAGAATGGATTCATACGTGCAGAAGTAATTGCTTATGATGATTACGTCCGGTTTGGGTCTGAGGCTAAAGTGAAAGAATCTGGAAAAATGCGAGTAGAAGGAAAGGAATACCTTGTTAAAGATGGAGATGTCATGCATTTCAGATTCAATGTTTAATAGACGAGTATGAAGCCCAATGGATTCCTAGTAGCTATTATTTTATCGGGAATTCTCGCCCTTTTTTTTGATTTTATAGAAAATCAGTGGGGTTTTTATATCACTAAACCAGCAACAACCTTCCTCATCCTACTTTACGCGCTTCGCTACAGGAAGAAGGAACTTAAAAATTATAATTTAAGGATTTGTCTCGGTCTCTTTTTTTGTTTGGTAGGTGATACTTTATTACTTTTTGATGCCTATTTTATTCTCGGACTCGCTTCCTTCTTGATTGGTCATCTTTGCTTTTTAGTTGCTTTTTACGGGCAACAGGGCTTTAAATGGCCTAAATTCATTGGTCTATTACTTATTTTGACAGCAATGGCTATACTCTACTTGTGCTACCCTAATTTGGGTGTTCTTAAAATACCTGTTTTTGCTTATGTAGGAGTTATTGTCTTGATGAGCTGGCAGGGTATCGCTTTACAACAAAATAATTTGAGAGCAAATTTCCGTAGGATAGGTTGGGCAGTGGGTCTGTTTATGTTATCAGATAGCTTACTCGCCTTAAACAAATTTTATCAGCCCATTCCCTTATCAGGACTACTAATTCTTTTAACCTACTGGACTTCAGTGTTTTTGTTTGCTCAGTCTATATCAATTAGTGATATAAACCCCAAAAAGGTTCGTTGAGAACGGAAATTTCCTTTAGTTTTGCCGCTTATTTTAAAAGGCGACTCATTGATTTCATTTTCACTTATAGACAAAACGAACGGAGGAAGTATTAAAAACGACATTTTATCAGGATTAACTGTGGCTTTAGCTTTAGTCCCAGAGGCAGTAGCCTTTGCTTTTGTAGCTGGTGTATCCCCAATTGTTGGTCTTTATGGAGCTTTTATGATGGGTTTCGTAACATCTATTTTTGGAGGTCGGCCAGGTATGATTTCTGGAGCGACGGGAGCAATGGCTGTAGTAATGGTTCATTTAGTTAAAGAGGGAAACCAACTGGCTAACGATTCGTCTGCAGGTTTGCAATATCTCTTTTTTACTTTACTTCTTGTAGGTGTCATACAAGTGGGCGCAGGGCTTTTACGATTGGGAAAGTTTGTGAGAATGATACCCCATTCGGTTATGATGGGTTTTGTAAACGGACTTGCCATAGTTATTTTTCTCTCACAGCTGGGAATGTTTAAAAAACAAGGTGTGTGGATGGAAGGGACATCCCTTTTTGTTATGATAGGATTGGTTGCGTTAACGATGACAATCATGATTGTTCTACCTCTTATCACAAAAAAAATACCTGCTGCTTTGACTGCAATATTAGTAGTGAGTGCACTTGTGGTTTTTGGTGGGCTTGAAACGGAAACTGTTCGTTCATTTATAGTAGCTAATGGTGGTTCAGGAATCAAGGCGGGATTTCCAAGTTTTCAAATTCCACAAATACCATTTACTGTAGCGACTTTTGTTTTTATAGCTCCATATGCCCTAATTCTTGCAGCTATTGGACTTATAGAGTCATTGATGACCTTGAATTTAATTGATGAATTAACAGATTCTCACGGCAGCGGAAATCAGGAATGTATCGCTCAGGGTGCAGGGAATTTCATTAATGGCTTGTTTGGCGGAATGGGAGGATGTGCAATGATTGGTCAAAGTATCATCAATATTAAATCTGGTGGCCGGGGTCGATTATCTGGTATAATTGCATCCATTGCATTGTTGATTTTTATCTTATTCGGTTCACAATACATAGAACAAGTGCCTATAGCTGCTTTAGTTGGGGTGATGTTTATGGTGGTAATAGGAACCTTTGCATGGAGCACTTTTAAAATTTGGAATAAAGTGCCTTTAGCAGATGTTTTAGTGATCTTGCTTGTCACAGTACTTACTGTGTTGTTTGATTTAGCAATAGCTGTTTTTGCGGGTGTAATAGTTTCTTCTTTGGTTTTTGCTTGGGAAAATGCAAAAAGGATTCGTGCTCGAAAGCGAATCGATGAGCATGGTGTAAAACATTACGAAATCTACGGTCCACTTTTTTTTGGATGTATTGAATTATTCAACAGCAAGTTTGATCCTAAAAATGATCCAGATGAAGTAATTGTTGATTTTAAAGAATCACGTATTGTAGATCAATCGGCAATTGAATGTATAAATAAACTAACTGAACGTTATCTTAAGATCGGAAAAAACATTCACCTAAGACATCTTTCTGCAGATTGTGTAAAACTCATTAAAAGGGCAGAAAAGATATGCGATGTGAATGTTTTAGAGGATCCAGATTATTTTGTAGCCATAGACAGCTTTAGAAAAGCACAAATAAAAAACACCGATTAATTTATTACAAAGCGATAGAATCATGTACCCGAACGTTCTCCCACAAGTGTTGTGCTTCTTCTATAAATAAAAGATGTGTAGGGTCATTTTGATAGGTATTCTGAGCTTCTAAATTTGGAAAAGTCATGGTGTAGCAATAAGTAAAAGAGTTGTCTACAACTGCTCTCTTCTCTGATGCTGCTGGACATCCTAGATGACTGGCAATGGCTTGTGGGTTTGTCCTGATCAGTTTTTTTATAGCCTCTTCAAAAGCAGCTCGATCAGAGGGATCATCTGGATTTTTTAGCCAAAAATAAACCACATGGAGTAAGGATCCTGGGCTGCTATCAGTTGAATTATTGTTCATAGGGTTGTTTTCTAATTTTTTTTAACTGAATAATACCGTTTTATTGATTTTAAAGAGTTTGAAAATTACTTTATTCTCGGGACTTTTTAACAAAAAAAAGTGTCGAATTGTTGATTTCTTGATCCGTTAATGCCTTTAGGAATCGTAAAGCAATATTTATATTAGCATCCTATACAATGAAAGAGAACACGACCTACACCGAAGACAATATTCGCTCCCTTGACTGGAAAGAGCATATTCGTATGCGCCCAGGAATGTATATTGGAAAATTGGGAGACGGTTCCTCCCCAGACGATGGTATCTACATTTTACTAAAAGAAGTCCTGGACAACTGCATAGATGAATTTGTTATGGGTGCAGGAAAAACGATTGAGATATCGATAAAGGAAAACACAGTTAAGGTTAGGGATTTTGGAAGAGGGATACCTTTGGGAAAGGTGGTGGATGTGGTTTCTAAAATGAACACAGGTGGAAAATACGATACTCGAGCATTTAAAAAATCAGTAGGGCTTAATGGTGTAGGTACAAAAGCTGTGAACGCCCTGTCTGAACAATTCATTGTGGAATCAAGCCGTGATAAAGAAACCAAAATGGCTCGTTTTGAATATGGAAACTTGGTGGAAGATACCCCAGTTGAAAGTTCGAGTAAAAGAAGAGGGACCAAGGTGGTTTTTATTCCCGATACTACAATATTCAAGAACTACAAGTATCGTTTGGAATACGTAGAGCGCATGATAAAAAATTATGTGTACCTCAATCCCGGTTTAACCATTGACTTAAATGGCGAAAAATACTTTTCAGAAGAAGGACTTAAAGATCTTTTGACTGACCAGACCAATGAAAATGATCTCCTTTATCCCATCATTCACCTCAAGGGTGAAGACATTGAAGTCGCATTAAGTCACAGTAAGACCCAATATAGCGAAGAGTATCACTCTTTTGTAAACGGACAACACACCACACAAGGGGGTACACACCAGGCCGCTTTCCGGGAGGGTTTGGTTAAAACTGTTCGTGAGCATTTTGGAAAAAATTACGAAGCTTCTGATGTTCGAAAATCCATTATTGCTGCGGTGAGCATCAAGGTTATGGAACCGGTTTTTGAGTCACAAACCAAAACAAAATTAGGTTCAACTGACATGGGAGGAGACTTGCCCACTGTACGAAGCTATATCGTTGATTTTTTAAGTACGCAATTGGATAATTTTTTGCACAAAAACACTACAATTGCCGAGCAAATACAGCGTAAAATAGTTCAAGCAGAACGAGAACGCAAAGAGCTTTCTGGAATCAGAAAATTGGCTAAAGAACGTGCTAAAAAAGCAAGTTTACACAACAAAAAACTACGTGACTGCCGGGTTCATTTGCCTGATCTCAAGAAAGACAGACGCCTGGATTCAACCCTTTTTATTACCGAGGGAGATTCTGCTAGCGGTTCAATAACAAAGTCCCGTGATGTAAACACTCAAGCAGTTTTTAGTCTTAGAGGGAAACCTCTTAATAGCTTCGGGATGTCAAAAAAAATAGTCTACGAAAACGAAGAGTTTAATTTGCTTCAAGCGGCTTTGAATATCGAAGACAGTTTAGAAGACTTGCGTTACAACAATATTGTAATTGCTACTGATGCTGATGTAGATGGAATGCACATTCGCTTGTTGTTGATCACCTTTTTTCTTCAATTTTTTCCTGAATTAATTAAAGAAGGGCACCTCTATATTCTACAAACACCCCTCTTTAGGGTTAGAGACAAAAAAGAGACCATTTATTGTTATAATGAGCAAGAACGTAAGGAAGCTATTAACAAACTGAAAGGTAAACCTGAAATCACAAGATTCAAGGGTTTAGGAGAAATTTCTCCAGACGAATTCAAGTACTTTATAGGAGAGGACATTCGTTTGGATCCCGTGATGCTAGATCGACAAACTACTATTGAAGAGCTTCTGCTTTTTTATATGGGGAAAAACACACCCGATCGTCAAAAATTTATAATCAACAACCTTAAAGTTGAAATGGACTTTGTTGAAGAAACTGAACAGTAAGTTGTAGGATGGACAAAGAAGAAAATCTTTTGAATACCGATTCCGATGATGCCTTAAAGAAGGTAACTGGAATGTACAAAGACTGGTTCTTGGATTACGCTTCTTACGTAATTCTAGAACGAGCCGTACCTGCTATCGAAGATGGATTGAAACCGGTTCAAAGAAGAATCCTTCACTCCATGAAAGATTTAGACGATGGACGTTACAACAAAGTAGCGAATATCGTAGGCCATACTATGCAATATCATCCTCACGGTGATGCCAGTATAGGTGATGCTATGGTGCAAATTGGGCAAAAAGACCTGTTGATTGACATGCAGGGAAACTGGGGCAACATACTTACAGGAGACAGCGCAGCGGCTTCGAGATACATAGAAGCTCGGCTTTCAAAATTTGCTCTTGAAGTTGTCTTTAGCCCTAAAGTTACAGAGTGGCAACTGTCCTATGACGGTAGGAAAAAAGAACCCATACATCTTCCTGTAAAATTCCCTTTGCTTTTAGCGCAAGGCGCCGAGGGAATAGCAGTGGGCTTGTCTACCAAGATTTTACCTCATAATTTCAACGAACTACTCAGTGCTAGTATTCAGCATCTTAAAGGTAAAAAGTTCAATCTGTTTCCAGATTTTCAGACTGGGGGAATTATAGATGTTCAAAATTATAACGACGGTCTTAGAGGGGGAAAGATACGCGTTAGAGCACGAATCAACCAGTTGGATAAAAAAACATTAGTCATTAATGAAATTCCTTTCAGCACCACAACCTCTTCTCTTATAGAAAGTATCCTTAAAGCGAATGACCAAGGAAAAATAAAAATTAAAAAAATTGAAGACAATACCTCTTCAGAAGTTGAGATTTTAGTCCATCTACCTAATGATATTTCACCAGATAAAACCATAGATGCTCTTTATGCATTTACGGCATGTGAAACCTCTGTATCACCCTTGGGTTGTTTGATTATAGACAACAAGCCCAATTTTATGGGGGTTAGTGATATGTTGAAAATCTCCACTGATCATACAGTTCAGCTGTTAAAAAAGGAATTGGAAGTTCAGCTCTCAGATTTAGAAGGACAATGGCACTATGCTTCCTTAGAACGAATTTTTATTGAGAATAAAATTTATCGTGATATTGAAGAGGCTGAAACGTGGGAAGAAGTACTTTCCTTTATCGATAAAGGATTGAAACCACATATCGGTCACTTAAAACGTCCTGTCGTTGAAGACGATATTGTAAAGCTGACAGAGATACGTATAAAGCGTATTTCAAAGTTTGATTTGGATAAAGCACAGCTTAAAATTGAAGCTTTGGAAGGTGATATAGCTGAGGTGAAAAACAATTTAGCTCATTTAATTGATTATGCCATTCGATACTTTACCCACCTAAAAAAAACATATGGTGCCGACAAAGAGCGCAAGTCTGAAATCAGACTTTTTGATGATGTAGATGCAAGAAAAGTAGTAGTCAGAAATCAAAAACTCTACATGAATAGAGAAGAAGGGTTTATTGGAACTTCCCTTCGAAAAGATGAGGCGGTATGCGAGTGCTCCGACATAGACGATGTCATCGTTTTTACTCAAGAAGGCAAGATGCAAGTAGTTAAAGTAGATAGTAAGGTTTTTGTGGGTAAAAACATTATACACGCCGCAGTATTTAAAAAGAAAGACAAAAGAACCATCTACAATATGATTTATCGAGATGGTAAAGCGGGAACCTCCTTTATCAAGCGCTTTGCAGTGACAGGTATAACCCGAGATAAAATTTACGATTTGACACAGGGCAATCCACAATCCGAAGTGCTCTATTTCTCTGCCAACCCCAATGGAGAAGCAGAGGTGGTGAGTATTTTGTTGCGGAATACAGGAAGCATTAAAAAGTTAAAATGGGATTTAGACTTTGCAGATCTTCAAATAAAAGGTCGCTCTGTCCGAGGAAACACAGTGACCAAGTACAGTGTTAAAAAAGTCGAATTGAAGGAAAAGGGAGTCTCTACACTTAAACCGAGAAAAATTTGGTTTGACGAGAGCATAAGAAGACTCAATTTAGAAGAACGCGGTACTCTTTTAGGGGCCTTTAAAGGTGATGATAAGTTATTGATTGCTACTAATGAGGGAGCTCTTCGAGCTGTAACACCCGAAGTGACACTTCATTTTGATGATAATGTCAGTCATATAGAAAAATGGAATCCCAATAAACCACTTACTGCAGTGTACTTCGACCCTGAAAAGGAACGGTATTTTATGAAAAGATTCCTTTTAGAACAAACTGACAAAGAGGACTCGTTTATTAAAGAAGGAGGAGAACTACTTTATTTAAGTACCGAGTGGCGTCCCGTTCTCAAGATTGAATTTGAAAAACCTAGAGGTAAAGATGTTCCAGCGCCTTTGCTTGTTAATGCAGAAGAATTTATTTCTGTAAAAGGTTTTAAAGCACTTGGTAATCAGTTGACCGATAAAAAAATAAAAAGTGTAAGTTTAGAAGAAGCTCTACCTCACGAGCAGGTGGAAGATCAAAACCCAATGGATATAGAGGTTGAGAGTGATGAGACCGTTAGTTTTGAAGAAGGAGATTCTCAAATTACTATGGATTTTTAGTCGTTTTTTGTTTTTCTCATTTTCATATTGATCAACTCTACTCCCAGAGAAAATGCAATTGAAAAATACAAATATCCTTTAGGGATTACACCTATAGTACTTCCAAAAAAAGTCGTTTCGGAAAGATGAGCTGCTTCTGCAATGAGCATGAAGCCAATCAACAATAAAAAGGAAAGACCTAAAATTTGTAATGAGGGATGCTGATTGATATACCGATTTACAGGAACTGCAAAGCCTATCATAATACCAATAGAAACAACAATTGCAAGAATCATTATCGTTAAGGCATAAGGAACGCCGTTAGTCATTCCCACAGCAGTGAGGATAGAGTCAAACGAAAAAACAAAATCAATTAAAAGGATTTGAAACAAGGCTCTTGTAAAAGAATTTATTTTGCTCTTTCCAAGGTCAGGTTTTTTTTCTTCAGCTTCAACCTTATGGAAAATTTCCTGGGTGCTTCTATATAGTAAAAATAATCCTCCCGCTAGTAGTATAAGGGATTGTACAGATATATGAGAAGAAAACCAGGAAAAATTAATATTAAAAAGAGGTGTTTTTATATGTGTTAACCAGCTTATACCGGTCAGCATTCCAATTCGAAGGAACATAGCAAGAAAAAGCCCTAACCTAATGAGTTTTTTTTGGGTTTCTTCCGGAAAACGATTGGCAAAAATCGAAATAAATAAAACATTGTCAATGCCCAAAATCACTTCTAAAAAGGTGAGTGCAAAAAAGGCTACAATAAGATCAGGAGTAAACATTTCTAATTGAGTTTTTGCACAGTTCCTCTTCTTGTGTTTTTACTGTCACCAACCAGCGAATATTCAAAAGTGTAGGATAGTTTATCGGTACTGATAATTCGAATCTGAATGGGTCTTTTTTCTTGATTAGAGCTGGGACTTAATTTAGTAAGTATACATTCACAATCATTAACCCAGCGAATGGTAGCTGTATCAATTTTACCTTCATATCGCTCAATTTCATAAAGGGAATCACGAGTAAAAAAAGAGCTTTTAAGCTCTCCCTCAATCAGCTGAGTAAATTTAAATTCTCCTTGGTGAAAGGGAATGCAATCTCGTTCTATAGAATAACAAGAACTCAAAAGTAGGGGCATAAAAAGAATGTACTTTAACATAGAGCGTAAAAGTACTAAGTTTTTGGTAAAAAGACGCGAAAACTCCCATCCTGATATACTTGGATTATTTGAGCAACATCCTCGTTTTTAGTTGTATTTATTTGATCCTGGGAAGGTTCCATTTTATCGTTACTTTCCAGTGTACTTGAAAATGCATCAGGGGTAGGAGTGTAGGGTGTTTCTTTATCCAAAAGAAGCCAGTCTAAACTTACCTCTTCAAAAGCTTCATTGATTTTTAGAATTATATCCAAACTGGGCTTGTTTCGTTTTGTTAGAATGTGCGACATCGATGAACGTTGTATACCAATACGCTCAGCAAAAGCGGCGGCATTTAATTCGTTTGCCTGCATGAGTTCTTCTAATCGCTTAAGAAAAATATCTATGTTTAACATTGTAAACTTTTAAAAGTATAAGACCAATATACAATTGTTTTCATCTATACGCAAGGACTAAATAATACGATCTATTACTTTAATTATAATCCATAAAACATTGATAAACATATATTTAAGTTCTTTGTTAATTTAATTTGATTACAAATGTATATTTATTGATAAATCAATTTCAAAGTTACGACAAATAGATACTTTTGTAAACAACAATTGTAAACAAACGTATGTTTACATTTGTAGATAATATGACAAGTAGAATTAATAAAAGGTATTTGCCTCCCGAACTTTTGCTCAGAGAATTAGATAATTATTCTTTTCTCAAAAGAAAAGTACTGGGGTTTTCGGTGCAATCGAGACCTATTCATGAGATACAAATGGGTCAAGGCAAGCAGAAAATCATGATGTGGTCTCAAATGCATGGAAATGAAACTACAACCACAAAGGCATTGTTGGATTTATTGCATTGGCTTAATGAAAGAGAACAAGAGCCTCTCTTAGGCGCTTTTACTTTTTACATCATACCGCAGTTGAACCCAGATGGGGCAGCCGCATATACTCGTCTTAATGGAAATCTTGTGGACCTCAATAGAGATGCAATTGATCTTAGTCAGCCCGAAAGTCAAATTTTGAGAGCTGCATACCAGCGGATACAACCCGATTATGCACTTAATCTTCATGGGCAGCGAACTATATATGGCGCAGGAGCTGAAGGTAAGCCGGCGACATTATCTTTTTTGGCTCCAGCTGCAAACCCTGAACGCACCGTTACCCCTGCAAGGGCAAAGGCAATGGAGGCTATTGCTGCTATAAAAAGCCAGCTTGAAAATGATTTACCTCAAGGAATTGGTAGATATGATGATCAGTTTAATCCCAATTGCGTAGGAGACGCTTTTACTCAGCTGGGGACGCCTACGCTGCTTTTTGAGGCAGGTCACTATCCTGAAGACTATCAAAGGGAACAAGTGCGTTCTTTTGTATTAAAAGCGTATAAAGCCTTGTTTCGATATTTACTCAACCCCAGTTTAGATTTTACCACAAAGGCGTATTTTGAAATTCCAGAAAACGCTTCAAATTATGTGGATCTTATTGTGCTAAATGTAGCGCTAGAAGTAGAAGGGAAGCACTATCAGAATCAGCAACTAGCCTTTCAGTATCTCGAAGTGCTTGAACAGGGAGAGATTCGTTTTCTACCTACTTTTAAAGCATTTGCAAAACAACTTCCTTTTAAGGCTCATCGATACGTAAACTTAAATAAAGATTTATTTGACGGGATTTTATCTTATCAGCAAGATCATGTTATTAAAAATGAAAAGTTGAATAAATTATTTTCATTAAAAGGCAACTTTTAGTTATTTATTCTTAAAAGAATTCGGTTTTTTTAAGTAATTTTACAATTCTTTAAGCCATTTTATCCATGAATAAAGTAAATCTTGATGAAATCGATCACCAAATCCTAGATATATTAATCGATAATACCCGTATTCCTTTTACAGACATCTCGAAGCGTTTGTTGATTTCTGCCGGCACGGTTCACGTTCGTGTAAAAAAAATGGAAGAAGCAGGAATTATAAAAGGATCTTCTTTAAACCTGGATTATGTAAAGTTAGGATATTCTTTTATTGCTTATGTTGGTATCTTTTTAGAAAAGACAAGTGCAACAGACAAAGTAATGAAATCGCTTAAAGAGATCCCTTACATTACCGTTGCACATATTACTACGGGTAAGTTCAATGTTTATTGTAAGGTACGTGCCCGAGATACCCATCATGCAAAAGAAATTATTTTTATGATTGATGATGTCGATGGGGTGTCACGAACAGAAACCATGATTTCTTTAGAAGAGAGTATCAATGACAAAAAACGCTTAATGCACCGAATTTTCAATGAATTAAACTAAACGAATGGCCCGCAAACCTAAAATTGAACGATTTAACGAAAAAGTTCTCTCTCGCTTTCAAATCTACAACAGCCTATTTTTAACACTTCCTTTTAAAACAATAAAGCAAACTTCTCTTTTGATGCCCTTATTTGCGGATCATTGTCGCACACAATACCAAACGCAAAACAATCCTAAGGAAATTATCGTTTCGTTTTTTAAGCAGTATGCTCCTGATCTAAGCTCAAAACAACAGCAAGATCTTTTATTTCATTTCATACAATACATAGAACGCCAAGTCGTTCTTTTTGATGCAATTGAAGATGCAGGATTTTCCTATGTCAACAATATGCATGGCAGGGGTACCCTGAGAAATATAAAAGAAGCTGCTTCTGGGAAACAACAAGGAGAAGCCCTTTCTGATTATATCAAGCGCTTTAAGGTGCGTATTGTACTAACCGCACACCCAACGCAATTTTACCCTGATAATGTACTTGTAATAATTAATGAGCTCTCTAAAGCAATTTCAATAGATGATTTAGACAGTATAAAAAAGTTATTAGTCCAGTTGGGTAAAACTCCCTTTTATAAGAAAGAAAAACCTACTCCTTATGATGAGGCAGTCAGTTTAATATGGTTTCTTGAAAATGTGTTTTACCATTCCGCCAGTGCAATTTACAATTACATTGCGGAACATATCGTAAACCATGAAGAGTTAGAAAATTCTATTTTTGATTTTGGCTTTTGGCCTGGAGGTGATCGAGATGGAAACCCCTATGTTACACCTGAGATTACATTAAAAACGGCAAAAAGACTTCAATTTTCTATATTGAGGAATTACTACAGGGATTTAAGAAAACTCAAACGCAAAATTACCTTTCCGGGTCTTGAAGAACGAATAATACGTTTGGAAGACATGGTTTTTAATGAACTCTTTTATCCGAAACGAAACAAGAATTTTTCACTAGAGCACCTTCTATCAGAATTAAACACTGTTTTAAAAGGACTCGAACGGGATCATGACGGATTGTATAAAAGTGAAGTTTTAGACATGATTCACAAAGTACATTTGTTTGGTTTGCATTTTGCTAGCCTAGACATCCGCCAAGATTCACGTGTTCATCACAGTGTTTTTAAAGAAATTATTTCTCATCCAGACATACAGAAACACACAAAAGGAGTGCCTGAAAACTACAATGATCTAAATACTGAGGAACGCTGCAAAGCATTGATACATATGAAAGGAGATGTTCCTCCAGCTCTTTTTTCTGAAGAGATTACCCAACAAACACTGGAAAGTATCCGAGTGATGCAGCAGGTTCAAAAATCAAACCGAGAAAGAGGGTGTAATCGATACATCATTAGCAATTGTCAGTCACTTGAAAACCTATTGGAATTGTTTGCCATGTTTCGTTTAAGCAACTGGGAGCACCCAACAGTTGATTTGATTCCTCTGTTTGAAACCATACCTGATTTAGAGGAATCAGAAGGTGTTATGCGCGCTTTGTTTAGCAATCCAGAATATAAAGCACATCTCGAACGGAGAAAAAAGAAACAAATCATCATGTTGGGGTTTTCTGATGGTACCAAAGACGGAGGCTATTTTATGGCAAACTGGAGTATTTATATTGCTAAAGAGCGCCTCAGTCAATTAGCTTCTGAATACGGTATTCAAGTAGCTTTCTTTGATGGCAGGGGAGGCCCCCCAGCACGCGGCGGTGGAAATACTCACGAGTTTTACGCATCAATGGGTGACAGTATACAAAGTGATGACATTCAGCTAACTGTTCAAGGGCAAACCATTAGTTCTAACTTCGGAACGCTGGATTCTTCACAATACAATTTAGAACAATTGCTCAGTTCAGGTATCGAAAATCGAATTTTCAGTCCAGGAAAAAACAACCTTACCAAAGAAGAGCGTTTTCTGATGGAGCAGATCGCTAAAAGTAGTTACCGGGTATACAATGATTTTAAGTCGCACCCGAAGTTTCTTCCTTATTTGGAACAGATGTCTACTTTGCCTTATTATGCTAAAACAAATATCGGGAGTCGCCCATCCAAAAGAGGCAAGTCCTCCACCCTTAAGTTTGAAGATTTAAGAGCTATTCCTTTTGTGGGAAGCTGGAGTCAATTAAAACAAAATGTACCCGGTTTTTATGGTCTGGGAAGCGCACTGCAAGAACTTATGCAGCAAGGAAAAGAAGAAGAATTAAAAGCTCTGTTTAAAAACTCACGCTTTTTCAGAACTCTTATTTTCAACAGTATGATGAGTCTTTCTAAATCTTTCTTTCAACTAACAGCTTACATGAAAGAAGATGTAGAGTTTGGTGGTTTTTGGGAGTTGATCTATAATGAGTATGAATTGACAAAAAAAGGCTTACTTCACCTAAGCGGATTTAAAACTCTTATGGAAAACGAGCCTGCCGGAAAGGCTTCGATAAATGCACGTGAAGAAATCGTTCAGCCGCTACTGACCATTCAACAATATGCTCTTATGCAACTGCAACAACTCAAAAAAGAGCAGAATCCTTCAAAGGAGCAAATTGATATAATGGAAAAAATGGTTACCCGTTCTTTGTTTGGAAATATTAATGCAAGCAGAAATTCAGCTTAGTCTCTAGAATAAAACTCAAACGCTTTAGTAAAGTGTTCTTCAGGGACAACAATGTCAATTTTAGGACTGCCTATTGCGTTTAATAAGACAAAGTTTATTCTTCCAGCAGAATTCTTTTTATCGTGACGTAAAAGAGCTAATATTCCTATTTGATCTTCCTCCTCAATATCTACTTTTGGGAAAAAGTATGAGAATACCTTTTTTATTTCCTCCGCTTCCAATGGAGTGAGTCCACAACAAACGGAGCTGAGGTAGGCTTCTAAAACCATTCCTACTGCAATGGCTTCTCCATGAAGCAAACGGTTTTTTTGAGAATGCGTTAAAAAATAAGATTCGATGGCATGACCTAAAGTATGTCCAAAATTTAAAATTTTACGAAGGTTTTTTTCACGCGGGTCTTGAAGAACTACTTCTTTCTTTATCGCCACAGAAGGGGCTATGAATACAGACAATTCCTCTGCATCTAGCCGTTGAAGTTGTTTTAGTTTGGACCAGTAAGGTGCATCGGCAATCAAACCGTGTTTCAACATTTCTGCAAAACCACTACGAAGCTCTTCTTGCGGTAGTGTAGCTAGCCATTGAGGATGAATAATAACTTGCTTGGGCTCTTCAATGATACCGATTTGATTTTTGAGAGATCCCAAATCAATTCCTGTTTTCCCTCCTACAGAAGCATCTACCATAGCCAAGAGGGTAGTGGGTATGTTGTAAAAATCAATTCCCCTTTTGAAAGTGCAAGCAACAAATCCGCCAAGATCTGTTACTACACCACCTCCCAAATTAATTAGGGCTGAATTTCTATCTGCTCCCTCTTCTGAAAGTTGATTCCATACAGTTTCACAAGTGTCTAAATGCTTGTGTTCTTCCCCTGAGGGAATACTGAGTACAATTGCTTCATTCAAGTCTGTTTGTTCAAAAAACAAAGGCAAACAGTGTTTCTTTGTATTCTCATCCACTAATACAAAAACACTGCTGTAGCTTTTTAACTGAAGTAAAGGAGCCAGTTGACGCAAAGCGTCTTTTTCAAAAGTGATATTTATTTTATTTTGCATGCTGCTGTTGAAGCAACAAAAGTAAGGATAAAACCGGAATGCAAAAGTGTCCTCTGCTAAATACCAGAAAGAATCTCTTTAAGCCTTTTAATGCCTTCTGCTCTTGCTTTTTTATTGGCTTCAGAAGCATTTTCTTCTTCTCCTGCTCTAAAGAAACCATGACCTGCACCTTCATAGATCACAGGTTCGAAAATTTGATCGTTTTGCTTCATCGCCTCTTGACTCATTGCAAGGGTGGCGTTGACTCTTTGATCGTTCCCCCCATAAAATCCATAAATAGGAATTTCAATATCCGTATAGTCTGAGCTGTTTTTTGGTCCTGTTCCATAGCATACTATTGCAGTTTCAATAGCAGTGGTTTGTGTAGCAAATTGAAAGGATTGGCTCCCTCCCCAGCAGAAACCAATGACCACAACCTTTTTGTTAGAAGCAGGAATTTTTTTTGCGTATTCAACAGTTTTATCAAGAATTTGTTGGATTTCATTTGGTTCCAAATTATAGATTGCAGTTCGAGCAGCATCTGAATTTTCAAAGTCAGTAGTACCTCCGCCATTGGGAGCTTTACCAGAGAGAAAATCAGGAGCTAGGGCTATGTAACCCATTTCAGCAATTTGATCTGCCATACTTCTGGCCCAATCATTAAGACCCCTGTTTTCATGAATTAACAATACAACGGGCTTTTTATCTGCTACTTCTGGATAAACCAAAAAGGCTTTAGCTTGAGTAGTTTGATCCACAGTTACCCACTCATGGTGACGAGGAGAAGCCTCTAATCTTGCAAGAGGCGTTTGAGCCCAAGCCAAACAACTACTAAATAAAAGAAAGTAGAAATACGATTTCATAGTTTTTAGATTTGATTTAAAATAAGTGATTATTTAGAGAATAGACACCTAACTTTTGTTAAACTTCTTTTTTACTCGATCCAGGTGTATTTTGTTTTCACGATCCCTTATGGTCTCTCGTTTGTCGTAAAGTTTTTTCCCACGGGCTAAAGCAATCTTTAATTTAGCAAAACCCTTATCGTTGATAAACAGTCGTAAGGGAACAATCGTGAGTCCGCTGTTCTTTACCTCTTTGTGTAACTTTTTGAGTTCTCTTTTTTGAAGTAACAGTTTGCGTTGAGCCTTGGGACGATGATTATACCGAGTGCCGAAAGCGTACTCGTCAATATTCATATTCACAGTAAACAATTCTCCTTTTTCATTGAACTCACAAAAACTTTCAGCAATAGAAGCCTTGCTGTTCCGAAGGGATTTGATCTCCGTTCCGGTCAGAACAATGCCCGCAGTGTATTCGTCTAAAAGTTCGAATTCAAAACGGGCGCGTTTGTTTTGGATGTTTACGTTCTTTTGCACACAACAAAGATAGTATTAATCCTCGCTTACCAGAGACTTGCTGTTTCTAAAAAGAAAATGTCCTTCAATGCAATCGAAGATAATTTGATCTTCTTTATTAAGTTCATTTTTGAGAAGTTCTTTACTCAATGGATTGAGAAGTTCTTTTTGAAGGACACGCTTTACAGGTCGTCCTCCGTATTGAGGATCAAAACCAAGGACTGCTAATTGAGCAACAGCCTCTTCGGTAACTTCTAGTTTGAGGCCTTGCTCTTTTAGCTGATTTTGTATTTTATTCAGCTGTAGGTGAACGATTTCGTGAATTTCTTTCCGAGTTAGGGGAGAAAAAAGTACCAGGTCATCAATTCGATTTAAAAATTCGGGTCGTACCGTATTTCGCAAAAGCTTCAATACTTCTTCTTTTGCTTTTTCTTCTGCGGTTTCAAAAGAAGGGTTGTTTTCAAAAGCAGCTTGAATTTCTTGGCTTCCAATGTTGCTGGTCATGATAATGACACTGTTTTTAAAGTCTGCTAGTCTTCCTTTGTTGTCTGTCAATCTTCCTTCATCCAGTACTTGAAGTAAAATATTAAAAGTGTCAGGGTGGGCTTTCTCAATTTCGTCTAACAGGACTACTGAGTAAGGATTTCTCCGAACCGCTTCAGTAAGCTGCCCTCCCTCTTCATAACCTACATAACCCGGAGGAGCACCAACCAAGCGACTCACGGCATGCCGCTCTTGATATTCACTCATATCGATTCGGGTAATGTTGTTTTCATCATCAAACAATACTTCTGCCAGGGCTTTGGCTAATTCGGTTTTTCCCACGCCTGTAGTTCCCAAGAAAAGAAAACTACCTATAGGCCGATTGTGATCTTGAAGTCCTGTACGGCTTCTTCGAATTGCATCACTTACTGCAAGAACCGCTTTTTCTTGCCCTACAAGTCTTTTGTGAAGGGCTTGTTCCAAGTGTAGGAGTTTTTCTCTATCGGATTGTAACATTTTACTCACAGGTATACCGGTCCATTTTGCCACGACTTCGGCAATATCGTCATAGGTCACTTCTTCTTTTATAAGACTGTCTCCTGTTTGTGTTTCATCAAGTTGTTTTTGAAGTGTATTCATCTTGGCTTCCGTCTCTTGAAGTTTTCCATAACGAATTTCGGCTACTGTTCCATAATCACCCTCACGTTCCGCACGATCTGCTTGTGCTTTGAGTTCCTCTATGGTCGTTTTGGCCTGTTGTACTGCATCAACTACCTCTTTCTCTTGACTCCACTTAGCAAATAGTGTATTACGCTCTTCTTTAAATTCTCCGAGTTCTTTAGTTAACCGTTTGATTTTTGTAGTATCATTTTCTCTTTTGATGGCAACCAACTCGATTTCTATTTGACGAATTTTTCGGTCCAATGTGTCCAACTCCTCCGGTTTGGAATTGATTTCCATTCTTAATTTTGAAGCAGCCTCATCCATTAAGTCAATGGCTTTATCTGGGAGAAAGCGATTGGTAATGTAACGGCTCGAAAGTGCTACAGCTCCTATAAGCGCATCATCTTTAATTCGGACTTTGTGGTGAGTTTCATACTTTTCTTTAATTCCTCTTAATATAGATAGAGCACTTTCTTGATCGGGTTCATCTACAGTGACCTTTTGAAAGCGACGCTCTAAGGCTTTGTCTTTTTCAAAATACTTTTGGTATTCATCTAATGTGGTGGCTCCTATAGCACGTAATTCACCACGTGAGAGAGCTGGCTTTAAAATATTAGCTGCATCCATAGCACCTTCACCTCCACCTGCTCCTACAAGGGTATGTATCTCATCGATGAAGAGTACCAAGTCTCCGTCACTTTGGGTTACTTCTTTTATGACGCTTTTAAGACGTTCTTCAAACTCTCCTTTGTATTTAGCTCCTGCAATTAAAGCGCCCATATCCAAAGCATAAATTCGTTTGTCTTTTAAATTTTCGGGAACATCACCATCTACTATTCGATGGGCGAGACCCTCTGCAATTGCTGTTTTACCAGTTCCAGGCTCTCCTACCAGTATGGGGTTGTTTTTTGTGCGGCGACTCAAAATTTGTAATAAGCGTCTTATTTCTTCATCTCTTCCTATTACTGGATCCAATTTCCCCTCTTTAGCTAGATGGTTTAAGTTTTTAGCGTATTTTTCTAAAGCGTTGTACTGCTGTTCTGCAGAGGGTGATTTAATTTTCTCTCCTCTTCGCAATGTTTCGACTGCTTCTTCTAGATTTTTTTCAGTTACCCCTTGGTCTTTGAGAAGCTTTGCCACTGTACTATCCGACTGTATCAATGCTTTAAGAAGATGTTCTGTAGCGACATAATCGTCTTGTTGTTTTTTAGCTAAGGCAATCGCTTGCATTAGTGTCTTTTGGGCTTTTTGTGAAAGCACTTGCGAACCTCCTTCTACCTTTGAAAAGTGATTTAATTCACTAGTATTTAACTTCTTTAATAAATTGATGTCGATTTTCAGTTTGCCAAAAAGATAGGGGAGGACCGTTTCGTCTACTTCCAATAAGCCATAAAATAAATGCTCGTTTTCAATTTGAGGGTGTCCCTTTTCAAAAGCATATTGTTGAGCAGCTTGAACCGCTTCTTGAGTTTTTAAGGTAAGATTATTCAAATTCATAGCAATTTTTTTATGTTCCATTCAAAAGTTGTTCCAAGAGTTTATTTCTGCCTTCTTGACAGATGAAGTGCTATAATTCAAGACATTATGTCTCTATCAATGAACTCTTTACTGATAGAATAAGTGTTAATTACCGTTGAATAACTCAAGATTTTTTGATTTACTTAATAGTCAGCTTAAACATCAAATACTTTAATTTTGAGTTTTAAAATAAATTATGCAGCGCGATACGATACTTTTTGATTTAATAAATAAAGAAGAGGCTCGACAGTCCAATGGAATCGAATTAATAGCTTCTGAAAATTTCACTAGTCCTGCCGTAATGGAGGCTTGTGGTTCAGTTCTTACAAATAAATACGCTGAAGGCTATCCAGGAAAACGCTATTACGGTGGTTGCGAAGTCGTTGATGAAGTGGAAACATTAGCAATAGATCGTGCAAAGCGTCTGTTCGGTGCTGCTTATGCTAACGTTCAGCCGCATTCGGGTTCACAAGCCAATACCGCTGTATTTCATGCTTTTTTAAAACCCGGGGATAAAATTTTGGGCTTTGATTTATCACACGGAGGGCATTTGACTCATGGGTCTCCAGTAAATTTTTCTGGTCGGTTGTATAAAGCTCATTTTTACGGGGTTCAAGAAGCAAGCGGTCGATTAGATTACGAAAACATACGTTCTATAGCAAAAGAGGTACAACCTCAAATGATTATTGCAGGAGCCTCTGCCTATTCTCGAGATATCGACTTTGCTAAATTTCGAGAAATTGCAGATGAAGTTGGGGCATTTCTCTTAGCAGACATATCCCATCCCTCTGGAATGATAGCCACAGGATTATTAAGTGATCCTATTCCGCACTGCCACGTAGTAACCACCACTACGCACAAAACTCTTAGGGGGCCTCGGGGAGGACTTATTTTAATGGGAGAAGATTTCGATAATCCTTTTGGTTTGACCCTAAAAAGTGGAACACCTCAAAAAATGTCACATTTACTCAATATGGCGGTTTTCCCAGGGAACCAAGGAGGTCCTTTAATGCATATTATTGCCGCTAAAGCAATTGCCTTTGAGGAAGCCTTACAGCCTTCATTCAAAGTCTATATGCAACAAGTACAAAAAAATGCTCAAGCGATGGCTAAAGCTTTTGTATCACGAGGATATCACCTCATTTCTGGGGGGACCGACAACCACATGATGTTAATCGATCTTCGTAATAAAAATATTACTGGTAAAGCGGCAGAACAAGCCTTGGTTAAAGCAGAAATAACCGCCAACAAAAACATGGTACCCTTTGATGATAAATCACCCTTTGTGACCTCTGGAATACGTATAGGTACTGCTGCAATAACTACTCGCGGTTTAAAAGAAACGGATATGGAAACCGTTGTTGATTTTATCGACCGAGTACTTGTGGATTCTGAAAACGAAGCTGTAATTACTAGGGTTGCCCAAGAAGTTCACGAGTTGATGCAGGGCAGAGCGCTTTTTAACGCCTAAAGGTCCTTGTTCAAAAGTTTAAGCAGGGATTCTGAAAGGGGTTCTGGTCTGCCTGTATTTTTATTGATATAGCACCATTGTGTACTGCATTTAGCTATAATACGCTCATTCTTTTTTAAAACGATTTCTACAATTCGTTCCGATAAGGCTCCTTTGCTTTTGGCAATATAGGTTTTCAAGTTTATTTGGTCTCCAAGAAAAGCAGCTTGTTTATATTCAATGTGATGACTTCGAACGACCCAATTGTGAAAGGGGGTTTCTGTTGAGGCAGTCAATGCTTCCCAATGTGCTTTAGCAACTTCTTGAACCCATATTAAATACTGAATGTTATTGACGTGATTGAGTTCGTCTAAATGTTCTTTCAGAACGGTCTTTTCAAGGATAAAAGGGGTCATGATTTAGGAACGATCTTTACCTCAAAAAGCTTGTTCCAATTTTTTCCCGTAACAAAAAAAGTTTTACGGACAGGGTGGTAAGCAATTCCGTTAAGAACATTGAGTTGTGGATGTTGCTTTACTTTTTGTTTTAATCCTGAAAAATCTACTACTCCCTCAACAGCACCAGTGGTGGGGTTTATAATCACAACCACATCCTTTTCAAATTGGTAGGTATTTGCATAAATTTTTCCATTTACCCATTCCAATTCATTTAGGTTTTTTAATGCAGATTTATGCGTCATAACTTGTATAAAATCCTTTTCATTGAAGGTTTGGGGATCCAGTATCCAAATCTTTTCAGTACCGTCGGATTTGTAGAGTTGTGAGCCATCATTACAAAGCCCCCATCCTTCTTTGCTTTGATCATAAGGAAACGACTTTTGCATCGATAAATCCGTTTTGTTGTATACAAAGCCTTTCTGAGCCTTCCACGTAAGCTGAATCAGTAAGTCATCAAAGAGTGTCAGTCCTTCACCAAAAAAGGCAGCATCTAATGGCTTGTTTGTCAAAAGCTCACCCGTATTAAAATCTACCGTACGCAAAGTAGATTTTCCATAGAGACCGGTACTTTCGTATAAAAGATCACCCTCAAATTCTAAGCCCTGAGTATAGGCAGTAATATCGTGAGGATAGGTATGGATCAATTCGAAGGAATACAATTTAGGAGGATCACTGGCCAGGTGAGTGAGTATTGTTGTTGTCTCATAAGTGTTTTCTTGGTGAGAAACCACTGCTTTAATCTCATAATCTCCCAGTTTTGTTTCTGAAAACAAATGAGTGTTTTCTATAGGTTGGTCATTTAGGAAATAATTTACTTTATACGCTTCTAAAGATGTGTTTAAACTCAAATTCAACTGTGTGCCTGTGGTGATTTTATTTCCTTTAACTCCTGTTTTGATCTTGATATTAGGTGCTTTGGGACCACCACAGGTAAGAAGAACAAGACCTGTCAACAAGCTGATAAAAATTTTCATTTGTAGTATTAGGGTTATACAAAGTACCAAATTAAGCATTTAAAATGATTGTTGAACTCAATGGAAGGGGTTATATTTGCTCCGGGCAAGTCCTACACAACCAGCTCCTGCTGAACCCCCCAGGGCGGGAACGCAGCAAGGGTAGGTGGTCGTAGCGGTGTGATGTAGGTCGCTTGCCCTTTTTCAATAAACATGCAAAAAGTAGTTTTAATTACCGGCGCTTCTTCGGGTTTAGGCCTCGCTACTGCATTGCATCTTAACAAATTGGGGTATCGCGTTTTTGGGACCAGTCGTGATCCTAAAAAACTTACTCAGAAGGTTCCTTTTGAACTACTTCCTTTAGAAATTACTTCTGCAAACTCTATTCAAGATTGTGTTGATGCAGTGATTCAAAAAGCCAGAAGATTAGATGTTTTAGTCAATAACGCAGGTGTTGGTATTACAGGACCCATGGAAGAACTGGAACTAGAAGCTGTTCAAAAGAATTTTTCTGTCAACTGTTTTGGTCCACTGCAAATGGCCCAAGCCGTTTTGCCAGTTATGCGTAAACAAGGTTCAGGATTAATTATCAATATAACTTCAATTGCCGGTTATATGGGACTTCCTTTTCGAGGTGCCTATTCCGCTTCTAAAAGTGCTTTGTCTGTGATGACAGAAAGCCTAAGAATGGAAGTCAAAGGCTTTGGTATTCAAGTATGTACACTGGCCCCTGGAGACTATGCTACTGATATTGCCTCGCGTCGTTACCATGCGCCTGTATTAAAAAATTCACCTTATAAAAAGTATGCAGAAGGACTGGAAACCATGAATGCTCACGTAGATCAAGGAAATCCCCCAAATGAAATTGCCAATGCCATAGCGGCTCTATTGCAAAGCAATTCACTAAAAGTTCATTATCAAGTTGGGCCTTTTATGCAAAAACTATCCAAAACCTTAAAAAAAATACTTCCCAGTCGTATCTTTGAAAAACTCATTATGAACCACTATAAACTTTAAGCATTCTATGAAATTCTTTATCGACACTGCCAATTTAGATCAAATACGTGAAGCCCAAGCACTTGGGGTACTCGACGGAGTAACAACCAATCCCTCTTTGATGGCTAAAGAAGGCATAACAGGTGAAAAAAATATCTTACAGCACTACAAAGATATCTGTGATATTGTAGAAGGAGATGTCTCTGCAGAAGTTATCTCTGTCGATTTTGAAGGAATGATCAAAGAAGGTGAAGCCCTAGCTGATTTACATCCTCAGATAGTGGTAAAAGTACCCATGATAGAAGAAGGTGTAAAAGCAATGAAATATTTTTCTGACGCTGGTATAAAAACCAATTGTACCCTTGTGTTTTCAGTAGGGCAAGCGTTACTCGCAGCCAAAGCAGGGGCTACTTATGTCTCTCCTTTCATTGGACGCCTTGACGACAACTCTACCGACGGATTGGATCTGATTGAAGACATACGTTTGGTCTATGACAATTACGCCTATGAAACGGAAATACTTGCTGCCTCTGTGCGTCATACCATGCACATTGTAAATTGTGCAAAAATAGGAGCTGATGTCATGACCGGTCCCTTGTCTGCAATCAAAGGGCTTCTCAACCATCCTTTGACAGACATTGGTTTGGCTAAATTTTTAGAAGATTATAAAAAGGGGAATTAAAAATCCCTCTGTTCCTTTAAAAAAGTAGTCTGAGGGGGTTTTATTTTTTGCTGATTTCAGTAAAAAAGAGTACGGTTTTCAGTAATTATTGGGTTGGAAATTACTCTGGAACAACAACGCCCAAGCGGTAGAGTTTTAAAATAAATGCGCAATCCGAAAAGGATTCCATTTCAAATTATTCCTTGAGTTTCTGTTTGTGTTTGGTCAGAGTACTTTCGGAGCAAGACAATTTTTGACAAATTGTTTTTCCATCAAAACCTTGCATCGTAAGCTGGAGAAGCTTTTGATCAAAAAGAGAAGGTTTTTCCGGATAATAGAGTAGGTTTTTTTGTATAGAAGGGCTTATGTAGGGCGGATCATAGACTACCATTTTAAACATATCCTTGATGTTTTTAATATTGATATCATGGACATACCAGATTCCTTTAAAATGGTGAAGCCGTAATTCCTTTTTAGAAAGTGGTAAATAAGAATGCGTTAATAGCAGAAACCGATTTAAAGAGTTTGAATCTAAGGAGTTTATATAGGGATAAAGATGGGCGTATTTTCCCATCGCTACAATCCAAGATTTTGAATCTACCTCAAACTCATTGAATTGTTCAAATGTCGAGAAGGTTATTTTCTTAAGTGGATAGTTCAGTCACTCCATTAAAAAGAAAGCAACTCCCTTAGCAAAAAGCACTTCATCAGTAGGATATAAAAAAACAAGATTCGGGCGAAACACTTTTAAATATACTTTAAAAACGTATTTCAAAAAAACTTTGCTAACTAAAACATTTAGAATTTAACATACCGAACCACCTTAAAATCCTGGACTCTGGTTACAGAGCGGTTTTTGATTTAAAATGGAAAGAAATAATAATTTTCCCCTACTATTGAGTTATAGTTTTTGTAACAATTTTTCAAAAGCACCTTCAGAAAAATTCCCAAAGCCTTCTATTACATTACCCTTGGGGTCTATTATTATGGCTTTGTTTAAAAGGGTTAAGACCCAGGCTTTGCTAGCTTTTTCAAAGTCGATGAGAGCATATTGGTTTTCGGGTTCTACTTCCATCATTTTTTGTATTTGATCTACCATTGCATTGAAGGGTTGTATACAAATTCCAATGAACCTAATACTGGGGTGTTTAATTTGTAGTTGTTTGACACGCTCCAAAGTATTGCGGTAGTGGTTCATTTGTGTTTGGGACCAAAAGTAAAGTACTGTTGGTGTACCATTTGCTAATGAGGCACTGCTTATAGTTTCTCTTTTAGAACTCTGTAACTCTACTATGGGCAATGGCTTTCCAACCTCCATTTTACTGATGTCACTGTGCAGTGTGAGTACTTCTGCAAAGTAGGCAGGAGAGGAGTTTACCGTAGAATAGTATTGCAAAAAAAGTTCGTGCTGGTCGTGATTCTCAAAGGTGAGAATTTCTTCAACGGCGATGACTCGAGCCAGGCTGTTCCGCAATAATTTTCCCTTGATTTCTTTGTCTAAGACCTCCAGCCTACGGATGTTAAAGTCAGTTGTTTGACGGACTTGAAAATAAGACTCTCCGCTTTGCAATGCTTTTTGGCTTATGAAGTTAAGCAAGTAGTTTACGTAGGGATCAAAAAAAGCCAAATCGGTGTCGCCATAATTCAAGTATCTTCTAAAGTTAAAGAACAAGCTGTCTTCTTCAGTAGTCCATTGGGTACCTCTCAGTAAAGCATAGCGCTCACGTATATTGGCATAGGGGTAGATGTAGGCAGCTTGCGTGACTTTTTGGGCGATTGGACTCAAAGAGTTTAAAGAATCCATCTGAATCCACTTTGTTTTCTTTTCCATCAAGAGGGAATCTATTAGTTCTTTAAATTCTTTTTTGGAACTGGAGTATTTTGAAGACAGAAATCGGTTTTCAGCTTCTTGTTTCAGATGAAGTTCCACTAAAAAATTATTTTTCGAGGCTCCTGTTCCTGAAAAAACGATAGATTCATCAAAGGCAGTTGCATTGATACGAACGAGAATACTGTCTTTTTCTTCCAAGAGTAGTGTCTGGTATTCAGGTAAATGTTCTAGCTTGTAGATCCCGCTAGGGAGTGAATCGAATTGCTTATTAAACCTCAAATTTTCATCCAGTTCTAAAGTCTCAACTACATTTGCTCCTTGATAAAGGGTAACCGATCGTGAAGAGGGATTGACGATTTGTCCACCGAGAAAAATTCCGCTTCTTTGTTTTTTTGAAGACTCACAACTCACAAGTAGTCCAAAGAGGAGAAAAAGAAGAATTTTGTTCATATCTCATCAAAAATAGCATTTTTCATTTTTAAAATTCTTAGAATGCTGTTAAATCCAACTCGGGGATTTGTGTAAGTTTGCAACTTAAAAATCAAGTAGTATGTTATCGGTTTCTAATCTTTCAGTTCAATTTGGTAAACGCGTCTTATTTGATGAAGTAAATGTCAGTTTTACTCCTGGGAATTGCTACGGTATAATTGGAGCCAATGGGGCAGGGAAGTCCACCTTTCTTAAAATCCTTTCTGGCAAGCAGGACGCAAACTCGGGGTCGGTTCATTTAGAATCTGGAAAACGACTTTCTGTTTTAGAACAAAACCACAACGCATGCGATAGCTATACGGTATTGGACACAGTTTTAAGGGGAAACCAAAAACTCTATAAAATCAAGGCAGAAATGGACTCTCTATATGCAAAAGAAGATTTTTCTGATGCAGATGGAGAACGTGTTGGAACCCTTCAAGTGGCTTATGAAGAAATGGATGGTTGGAACGCGGACAGTGAGGCAGCAGCCTTACTTTCAAATCTTGAAATTCCTGAAAAACTTCATTATGTTTCAATGTCTGAGCTGGACGGTAAGCAAAAAGTACGTGTGCTTTTAGCTCAAGCACTTTTCGGAAATCCTGATGTTTTGATTATGGACGAGCCTACAAACGACTTGGATTACGATACCATCATGTGGTTAGAGCAGTTTCTAGCGAATTATGATAATACAGTAATTGTTGTGTCGCACGATCGACATTTTTTAGATGCGGTTTGTACGCATATATCAGACATTGATTTTGGAAAAATCAATCACTTTTCAGGTAATTATACCTTCTGGTACGAGTCCAGTCAGTTGGCGGCACGACAACGAGCACAACAAAACAAAAAAGCGGAAGAGAAGAAAAAGGAATTACAGGAATTCATCTCTCGTTTTTCTGCCAATGTGGCCAAGTCCAAACAAGCGACTTCAAGAAAAAAAATGATTGAGAAATTGAATATCGAAGAGATTAAGCCCTCAAGCCGACGTTATCCCGCCTTGATATTTGAACAGGAGCGCCTGGCTGGGGATCAAATTTTAAATATTGAAAACCTTTCTGCTTCACTGGACGGAGAGGTGTTGTTTAAAGATGTGCATCTAAACCTCGCCAAAGGAGATAAAGTTATTTTATATGCAAAAGATACTAGAGCGATCGCTGCTTTTTACGATATACTGATGGGTGAGGCTCACGCCGATAGTGGTTCTTTTGAATGGGGAGTTACTACCAATCAAGCCTATCTCCCAGCAGACCACGATGCTTTTTTTGAAAAACCCATGTCATTAGTAGATTGGTTACGACAGTATGCCAAAACTGAAGAAGAAAAAGAGGAAGTCTTTTTACGAGGTTTCTTAGGTAAAATGCTTTTTAGCGGAGAAGAAGCCTTAAAACAATGTAATGTGCTCTCTGGGGGTGAAAAAGTGCGGTGTATGCTTTCAAAAATGATGATGGAACGCGCCAATGTATTGCTGTTAAACGAACCGACAAACCACTTGGATCTCGAATCGATTACTGCATTTAACAATTCTCTTAAAAATTTCAAGGGCACTTTGCTGTGTAGTACAAGTGACCATGCATTTTCACAAAGTTTAGGAACTCGAATTGTAGAGTTGACTCCTGCTGGAATCATCGACCGTCATATGTCTTTTGACGAATACATGACCGATCCTAAGATTAAGGAGCTAAGGATACAGATGGGAGTGAACTAAAGGACTAGTAAAAAAGCTGCTCCAGAATATCCTTTTGTTTGTTTATTTCCAGAGGCTACCAAAAGAAGGCGTATAGAAACGCTAAAATGATCATCAAAGCAAAGGAACCAATATTGTAAAGCGAGGAAGTTGTAAATGTTCCTTTATCTAATACGATTCTTTTATCATCATCTTTATCTTTATTTTCTTTAAGACTGACAAGCGCAATCACCAACATTGAAATCAGAGCGGTTAGTCCCATTTGATCTAAGAAGGGCAGTGTAGGAAAAAGTCCTTCAAGAGCACTTCCAGCCATCCAACCCTTAGGACCTACTTTAAAAAAGAGCGCAATAGGTATGGAAGTAAGTGCCCCGTAAATGGCACCTTTGTTGGAAGTCTTTTTCCAGAAAAGCCCTAGGACAAATACAGATAGAATTCCTGGACTTACTATTCCAGTGTATTCTTGAATGAATTGAAAGGCTTGATCGATTCCCCCAAGAAGAGGAGCCATGATCGTAGCGATTACCAAAGAAACAAAAGCAGAAAGACGCCCTATGTTTACCGTTTTGGATTCTCCAGCTTCAGGATTGATCAATTGCTTGTAAATATCCATAGTGAATATGGTTGCTGTAGAGTTGAGCATGGAAGCCAATGAAGAAACGATAGCAGCGGCAAGTGCAGCAACAGCTATTCCCTTTAAACCTGTTGGAAGAAACTGCATCAGCCAAGGATAGGCTTTATCTGCTTGGCCGGCTGAAGGTAGATTTGACATTCCCGCTTCTCCTAAAGAGCCTAATAAGGCTGGGTCATTCACAATAACATAAGCCGCAATACCAGGAATCACAACAATAAGAGGTATAATCATTTTGAGACCTGCGGCAAACAGTATTCCCTTTTGAGATTCCTCTAATGATTTTGCTGCTAAAGTCCGCTGGATGATGTATTGGTTGAACCCCCAATAATATAAATTAGCAATCCACATTCCACCAATTAAAACACCAATACCTGGAAGGTTCATATACTCTGGATTGGTTTTTTCCAATATCATATCAAAACGCTCTGGTACGGCTTGGTAAATGGTTGTTAAGCCTTCCAAAAATCCTTTACCTCCAGAGACAGTGTCTAAAGCTAAGTAAGTAGTTACTAGCCCTCCTAACACCAAAACAATAACTTGAATGATGTCTGTCCAAGCTACAGCAGACAAGCCTCCATAAAGCGAGTAGGCGGCTGCAAATGTTGCTAAACCAATTACTGCAGTAAGCATATCTATTCCGAGTATGGTTTGTAAAGCAAGACCTCCTAAGTAGAGTACTGAAGCCAGATTAACAAAAACATATAAGCCTATCCAAAATACCGCCAAAATCGTTTTGAGCTGGCTGGAATAACGCTGTTCTACAAATTCAGGGATGGTGTATATTTTCTTTTTTATAAAGATGGGTAAGAAAAATTTACCCACAACAATTAAGGTCAAGGCTGCCATCCATTCATAAGTAGCAATAGCCAAACCTCCAGCAAAACCAGAACCAGACATTCCAATAAATTGCTCTGCTGATATATTTGCCGCAATCAGAGAAGCTCCTATGGCCCACCAGGGCAAGGACTTACTAGCCAGAAAATAATCTTCCGTACTCTTAGTTTTCCCTTCTTTATTTCGAGAAACCCAAAGTCCAACTCCTAAAATGATTACTGCATATACAGCGAATACTGTGTAATCAAGCAATTCAAAACTTGTATTCATACGTCCAATTCTTTAAGAATGTATTTTATCTAAATGAGTTTTAGAAAATTCATTCAATTTGATTCCTATGCAAAATAGAAAATAAAGAAAGCTTAAAAAAGAAGTGCAAGGACTTTTTTTCCTTCATCCAATTCTTCTTCATGGAGAAAAACCTGTTGCTGCAAGGGAGTGGTAACTCCAAAGCCTGCCAGACGAGCAGATTCTCCTTGATCTTTGATTACAGGCTGAATTCCTTTTTTTTCAAGGGCGTCGACCAAAGAAAGTATTTCGACTGAGGATCCTGTAAAGATTAAATGATACTTTCCTTTAGACATCCCCTTCGTTTAAGCCTTATCGTAACGACTGTTCCAAATAGCAGGGTTGAAATTTTTCCCCAAGGCAAAACCAAAATACAATACTACGGACGCGACCGCTTTAAAAATAAAAAACAACAACATCCAGTAGGTGCTGTTGTCTGGTGTTCGGGTAAATAGTTGAATTGGAGTAAGTTCCGTAAGAAGCCAGGAAAATAAGAAAACAACTGCTAGTAAATTCCAAATATTTTTAAAAGGCCACATCATTACTTTTCTCAATGGGTGCAAGTCGTTTCCCCACTTATGTACCAAGTAGTAATACTCATTTCCCAGTGGAGCAAACAATAGGGGATCATCTGTTTTTTTTAAGCGGAAAAGGGCTGAAGGAGCCATAATTTTGAGTTCTCCTACTTGGGTTTGATGCGCTTCTTCTAGTTGTGTTATCTGAGTTAATGCGTCTTGTGGGAGCTCATTTTTGAAATATTTGATATCTAAAAAACGAAGACGGTAGTCGATGCATACTTTTTTGATTTCATCAATATGATAAATGCGGTCTTTTGAGAGTAGATCTAAATCAAAACTATTTAAAGTTGAAATATTTAGAGCATTAATCAAACCCTTCAACTGAATAAAGTGGTCTTTTTGATTGTGGGCTCTATATCGTTTTAAGGCTTTCTCTATATTAGTTTTTGGGAGTGTATTCACATTCATAATCCTTCGCATTATAAAACAAAAATAGGAATTATTCCTTCAAATATGTCATTCTAGGAACGCAATTCTGCTTTAAATTCATTGGTGAAATTCTGTTTAAGTTTCTCCATTATTTTATCGACTTGTTTGTCTGTTAGGGTTTTATTGTCGTCTTGAAAAACAAAACTTACACCATAAGATTTCTTTCCTTTTGGAAGGTTTTTTCCCTCGTAAACATCAAAGAGCTCTACTGTTTTAAGAATTTTACGTTCTGTATTAAAGGCTACGTTCTTTACTTGTTCAAAAGAAGTTTCTTCATTCAAAAGCAATGCAAAATCCCTTTTCATCGAAGGGAATTTTGGAACCACACGATACGTCAAAGACTTTGAAAACGCTTTTTTCGATAATAAAGTCCAATTCAACTCCGCTGCGTACACCTCCTGATCGACACCGTAGTCTTTTCTGAGGCTAGAAGCTAATAAACCGAATACGCCGAAGGTGTTTTTTTGGGAAACCAGTTCAAAAGCTTGATCAAAGTGTGGATGGGTAATAGATTTAAACTCTATGGTTTCCAAACCAAAAAATTGGAATAAATCTAAAAGAACTCCTTTTAAATAAAAGAAGTTATCGGGTGCTTTAGAAAGATCCCAAGAGGGTGCTATTGAAGAACCTACTACTGCAATGCTCAATCTTTTTTCTTCTTTGAAATTATCAGAATCTTTACCGTATACCGTTCCGAATTCAAATAATTTAAGGTCTTTGTTTTGACGATTTAGGTTGAAGGAGACAACTTCTAATACATTGTACATTAAAGTTTGTCTTAAGATTGAAAGTTCCTTTCCCAAAGGATTAAGCAATTTCACTGGTTGGTAAAAATCGGCTTCAGCTTCTGGGCTAGTCAAGGAATTGTTCATCATTTCAACAAATCCTATTCCTGTCAATTTCAACGCCAATGAATTTTCAAGTTTGTACGCACTGTTCCATTGATAGGGAGGATTAGCTTCATACGTGAGAGGCTTGTCCTCCAGCTTATTGTATCCGTAGATTCGAAGCACTTCTTCAATGACATCAGCTGGGCGATTTACATCCACTCGATATCGGGGAATAGTCATTCCTATTCCTGCTTCAGAAACGTTATTGATTTTAATCTCTAATGCATTGAGAATAGTGGTTAAATCCTTTTCGTCTATAGACTGACCAATAGTTTTGTTGAGATGATTGTAATTAAGAAAAATTTGAGCGTTCTCTTTTAAAGGCTGTTCGGATTCTTGGATTGCACTTGAAATTGTTCCTCCAGCTATATCCCGAATTAAAATAGCGGCTCTTTTTAGCGCTGTTATTCCACCTTCTGGATCGATACCCCTCTCAAATCGGAAAGAGGCATCAGTATTTAGTCCGTGACGTTTCGCAGTCTTTCGAATGCTCACAGGATCAAAATAGGCGCTCTCTAAAAAAACAGTGGTTGTTTGCTCCTCTACACCCGATTCTTGACCTCCAAAAACACCTGCAATGCAATGCGGTTTTTCACTATCACAAATCATTAAATCTTCTCCTTGTAATTTTCGTTCATTACCATCTAATGTTATAAATGAAGTCTCAGGGGGACATGTTTTTACTATGATATCACCGCTAATTTTATCTGCATCAAAAGCATGAAGAGGTTGACCTAGATCGTGCAAAACATAATTAGTGATGTCCACAACATTATTTTTGGGTGTAATACCGATCGCTTTTAATCTGTTTTGCAGCCATAGTGGAGAGGGAGCAATACGAACACCTGTGAGTGTTAATCCATAATATTGAGTACAACGCTCTTTATCTTTTACTTGTACTGCTATAGTATGCTGTGTGTTATCTACATGAAAAGAAGACGTTTCGGGTAGGGTCCATTCGTGAGGGATTTCTCTTAAAAGACAAACCGCTCGAAGATCTCTAGCAACACCCATATGACTCATTGCGTCTGCTCTGTTTGGAGTTAGCCCTATTTCAAAAACAGTATCTTTTTCAATTTTAAATAGAGAAGCTGCAGGTGTACCTACCTTTGCTTTTGAGTCCAACACTAAAATACCATCGTGACCGCTTCCTAGGCCGAGTTCATCTTCCGCGCAGATCATACCTTGACTGACTTCACCCCGTATTTTTCCTTTTTTAATTTTTAGGCTAGAGCCATCGAACATGTGCAGTGTAGTACCTACTGTAGCAACCGGTACCTTTTGACCTTGAGCCACATTGGGAGCGCCGCAGACAATCGAAAGGGTTTCTTCAGCGCCAATCGCGACTTCTGTAAGCTTTAAACGGTCTGCATTAGGATGTTGTACACAGCTCAAAACTTCACCTACAACAACACCTTCAAGACCTCCTTTTATACTTTCAAAATGTTCAATTCCCTCTACTTCAAGACCTAAATCGGTAAGTAGAACGGCTATTTCCTCAACGGGGAGATTAACTTTTATAAACTGTTGCAGCCAGTTATGTGATATTTTCAAGAAATTGGTCTTTATAAATTAGTTCTGAGCAAATATAAGAATCTCTTACGGCACTTTTAACTAATGAAATTCCAAATGTTTGAATCAAATTTTAAAGCCGTAAGAGTCTTTTTAATAACCTGATGTTCTGTTCGAACTAATTGGGGATCTTGCTTTAAAATCTGTTGTGCAGTTGCCCGTGCTGCCTTCAAGAGACTTGAATCTTTGATTACATCAGCAATCTTGAGCTGAAGAACTCCACTTTGTTGTGTTCCCATCAAATTTCCAGGACCTCTGAGGCGTAAATCAGCTTCTGCAATTTCGAACCCATCATTGGACTGAACCATCGTTTCCAATCGTGTTTTCCCTTCATCAGAAAGTTTAACACCACTCATCAAAATACAATAGCTTTGATCTGAACCCCTACCTACGCGCCCTCTTAATTGATGCAGTTGGGAGAGGCCAAAACGCTCTGCGCTCTCTACTACCATTACTGTGGCATTGGGTACATTTACGCCTACTTCTATGACCGTAGTTGCCACCATGATCTGTGTTTTTCCTGATACAAAACGCTCCATTTCATAAGCCTTATCTTCTGATTTCATTTTGCCGTGTACAATACTGATCTGATATTTAGGAGTAGGAAAACTTCTGGAGATGCTCTCAAAACCATCCATGAGATCTTTATAATCCAATTTTTCTGATTCCTCTATCAAAGGGTAAACGATATAAACTTGTCTGCCTTCTTTTATTTTTTCTTTGATGAATGCAAAAACAGCTAATCTTTTGTTATCATAACGGTGTATCGTTTTGATGGGTTTTCTACCAGGGGGTAATTGATCGATAACAGAAACATCCAGATCTCCGTAAATACTCATGGCTAAAGTCCTAGGTATGGGAGTGGCTGTCATCACAAGTACATGAGGAGGGAGTTCGTTTTTTGCCCAGAGTTTAGCGCGCTGAGCTACCCCAAAGCGGTGTTGCTCGTCTATTATAGCGAGACCCAAGTTTTTAAACTGAACTTTTTCTTCTAGAACAGCATGAGTACCTACTAAAATGTTTAGAGTTCCCGATTTCAATTCCTCATAGATTTGTTTGCGTTCTTTCACTTTAGAGCTTCCAGTAAGTAAACGTATGGTCACCTTTGTTTTATGAACTAAATCGATCAATGATTGATGGTGTTGTTGTGCTAAAATTTCAGTCGGAGCAACCAAACAGGCTTGAAATCCATTATCAACTGCAATCAACATTGATAACAAGGCAACCATTGTCTTTCCTGAGCCAACATCACCTTGTAAAAGTCTGTTCATTTGCCTGCCGGTACCCATGTCAGCACGAATTTCTTTGATAACCCGCTTTTGAGCGTTGGTCAGTTCAAAAGGGAGGTGTTCTTCAAAAAAAGTGTGAAATGTGGTACCCACTTTGGAAAAAACATGCCCTTTGATTTTGTTTTTGCGCTGTATATTTTTCAATACTAGTTGTAATTGTAGATATAAAAATTCTTCAAACTTAAGTCGCGCCTGGGCTCTAGTCAGTTGCTGTTGTGAACTGGGATAATGAACTTCTTTTAAAGCAATTTCTTTGGAAACCAATTTGTAATGTTCCAATAAATAGGAGGGAAGGGTTTCAGAGAATGAACTACCGCCTCTTTCGATCAGATGAGCGACTAATTTCTGAATGATGCGTTGTGATATCCCTTTGTTGATCAGTTTTTCAGTAGAGGGGTAAATAGGATAAAAAGCCGCTTGAATATTTTTTTGAAAATTTTCTTCCAATTCCATTTCAGGATGAGGCATACTCGCTCTTCCTTTGAACCAATTCAATCGTCCAAACAGCACGTAAGATTCGTTTAGTTTTAGCTGTTCTTTAATCCACTGGTGCCCTCTAAACCAAACCAACTCTATGACTCCAGTGTCATCTTCAAACTGAGCAACCAGTCGTTTTCCTCGTTTTTGAGTCAAGTATTCTACTTGTGTTATCTTTCCCTTTACCTGAACTTCTGAATTATTATTAGGGAGTTGATTTAGTGGATAAAACTGACTTCGGTCTATATAGCGATTGGGAAAAAAATGCAATAAATCTTCAAAGGTTCTTATGTTGAGTTCTTCTTTAAGTAATCGAGCCCGTTCTGGACCTACTCCTTTGAGGTATTCAATTGATGTTTCCCTGCTACTCATTTTCTGTTTTTCCTTTTTTATATCTCCTAAAGCATGTAAATTTAACAAGTAAACCCAAATTAGTAATTCATGAAAGCATTAGTTATTTCGGGAGGAGGAAGTAAAGGGGCTTTTGCTGGGGGTATAGCTCAGTATTTAATTCAAGATCTCAAAAAAGAATACGATCTTTTTGTAGGTACTTCTACGGGTAGTCTTTTGGTCTCGCATCTAGCTGCCGGAGAGATTGAGGCGATCAAAAAGGGGTTTACTGGCGTGAGCCAACAAGCAGTTTTTTCTAATAGTCCTTTTATCATCAAACAAAAAGGAAAGTCAAATCTCATTAAAATCAATCATTTTAATGTGTTGAAAAATTTTATACGGGGGAGCAAAACCTTTGGTGAAAGCAAAAATCTACGAAAACTTATAGGAGACAAAATCACTCTTAATCTGTTCAATAAAATTAGAGCTAAGCATAAAGAGGTAGTTATTTGTGTTTCAAATTTTTCACTCAATCAAATTGAATACAAATCGATATCAGAATGTCAATACGAAGATTTTTTAGATTGGATTTGGATTTCCTGTAATTATGTACCCTTTATGAGTTTGGTGACAAAAAATAAACATGAATATGCCGACGGTGGATTTGGTTGCGTCATTGCAATAGAAGAAGCTTTGCGGCTAGGAGCTACTGAGGTAGATGCTATTTTACTAAATACAGAAGTTCAACAATTCAATCGAATGCGTTCTACAAATGCTTTTGATTTGTTGCTATCTACATTAGACTTTATGGGCGATCAAATTACACAGGATAATCGTAAAGTAGGAGCACTTTTAGCGAATCAAAAGAAGGCAAAACTTCAGATGTTTTATACACCCCGTGTTTTAACGACACAATCCCTTGTCTTCAATCAAAAAGAAATGGAATCCTGGTGGGAAGAGGGTCGTTTGTATGCAGCAGAAGTAGTTAATTCAGGAAATCCAAGCTGAGCTGAACCATAGCTTTTACTCCGTAGATAAGACCCGCATCGTCTACCATAAATTCTGGCGTGTGGTGGGAGGGAGCGTCTTTTGGATTATTTCCTTGAATAAGCCCGCCTAAAAAGAAATAAAAACCGGGTACTTTTTCTTGAAATGCAGAAAAATCTTCTGCGCCGGTCACGGCTTGCATTTCGACAACCTGATTTTCACCTAAAGCTTTTTTTAAGCTCGATACTGCGAGTTCTGTGAGATCTGGATCGTTATAGGTAAGTGCCGCGGTCTCAAAAATATCAACCTGGGCACTTCCTCCATAGGCTTCAGCAATTTGTGGTACCATCTCTTTCATTCGCTTGATGATGAGTTGTTTCATCTCTTCATCTAAGGTTCTTATCGTACCAACCATTTGAGCTGTTTCTGGAATTATATTGAACCGAATACCTGAGTGAATAGACCCTACAGAAACCACAGCACCTTCTTTAGTTAATTCAGAGTTTCTACTGATGATACTTTGCAGACCGTCAACAATTTTAGCCGCTATTAAAATGGGATCTACACTCTTCCAGGGTTGAGAACCGTGAGCTTGTTTTCCTTGGATATCAATTACGAAACGCTGTGCTGCTGCCATTATTCCTTTTGATTTGTAGCGCACCATCCCTACTGGTGTTGCAGAATTGATGTGCAACCCATAAACAGCATCTACTTTAGGTTGATCCAAAACTCCTTCTTCAACCATCAATCTTGCACCTCCCTTTTCGCCTTGTGGTGGTCCTTCTTCAGCTGGCTGAAAAAGAAACTTGACAGTACCTGCAAAGTCTTTATTTTTAGATAAATACTCCGCTACACCCATTAAAATGGCAACGTGGGTGTCGTGACCACAGGCGTGCATAACTCCAGTCTCTTGACCAGCAAAGGTGGTTACAACCTCCGAACGGTAAGGCAAGTCGTTTTCCTCCTTTACAGGAAGGGCATCCATGTCAGCCCGTAAGGCCAAAACTTTTCCTGGGCGGTTTCCCTTGAGTATGCCCACAACTCCGGTATGTGCAATTCCAGTTTGGACTTCTATCCCTAGGGATCTTAGGTGGTTTGCGACTTTTTCAGCGGTTTTAAACTCCCGATTCGACAACTCTGGATTTTGATGGATTTCATGACGCCACTGGATCACTTTTTGTTCTAGGTCAACACTAATGCTTTGTGCGTTAAGAGAGCTGATACCAATAAATAACGTAGCGAGTATTCTATAGTTTTTCATAAAATTTTACTTTAAATAATCTTTTACCATGGCGGTTAAAACATTAACTCCGTAAATTAAAGCGGAATCATCAATAAAAAAATTAGGGGTATGATGTGAGGGAGCCTCTGTTTCAGGAAGTGTCTTTGGTGTTCCTCCTAAAAAGAAATAAAATCCAGGAATCTCTTGTTGGAAGTAGGAAAAATCTTCAGCTCCAGTTACAGCATTAACGACTTCTAAATTATCTTTTCCAAGTACGCGTTCTATACTTGGTATCATTTGTGAGGTTAAATCTGGGTCGTTATACGTTATGGGTGCACCATCTTGGATAATAACTTCTGCTTCACCTCCATAAGCTTGGGCTATTTTTGGAACTAATTCTGTCATGCGATTTCGTATTACTTCTTTCATTTCTTTATCAAGCGTACGAATAGTTCCAATCATTTGAGCTTCCTCCGGTATGATGTTAAACCGAATTCCAGAATGAATAGAACCTACAGAAATCACTGCAGCTTCTTTAGTGAGCTCAGCATTTCTACTGATGATACTTTGCAACCCGTCAACAATTTTTGCTGAAATTAAAATAGGATCTACACTCATCCATGGTTGAGAACCATGAGCTTGTTTACCCTTTACGTTAATTACAAAACGCTGTGAAGAGGCCATAATCCCTTGTGGTCTGTAGCGAACTTTACCAACATGAGTTCCAGAATTGATGTGTAGGCCAAAAATAGCATCAACTTTGGGGTTTTCTAAAACGCCTTCCGCTATCATCAAATCGGCGCCTCCTTCTTCCCCCTCAGGTGCTCCCTCCTCAGCGGGTTGAAAGATGAATTTAACAGTACCTGCAAAATCAGTGTTTGCAGCCAAAAGTTCTGCAACTCCCATCAAAATGGCTACATGGGTGTCGTGGCCACAGGCATGCATTACACCTGTTTCTTTACCATTGTATGTAGCCTGTACTGTAGATCGAAATGAAAGATCGTTTTGTTCGGTGACGGGAAGGGCATCCATATCTGCTCGAAGTGCAAGTACTTTACCTGGTTTTTTACCTTTTAAAACTCCCACCACTCCAGTATGCGCAATTCCAGTTTGCACCTCCATTCCAAGAGACTTTAAATGTGCAGCTACTTTTTCAGCAGTTTTAAATTCCCTATTGGATAATTCAGGGTTTTGATGAATTTCATGGCGCCATTGAATGACTTTTTTATTGAGCTTTTGGTCTGCCTGCTGTGCAAAACCAATTAGTGAAAATGTAAAAACTAGAACGGTTAAAAAAATTTTTTTCATGACGTAAAATAGTGAAGTTGTGAAGATACAATGTTTATAATTAAAGACTAAAAACAAACCCTAAAATATAGAAATAGCTATTTTTAGGCCATATATGAACACCGACCTTACATCAAATTTAAATGCTTTAAACGATGCCCAAAAAGCACCCACGCTTCACAAAGACGGTCCTTTAATTGTAATAGCAGGAGCAGGTTCCGGGAAAACCCGTGTATTAACCTTTCGCATTGCTTATCTGATGTCACAAGGAGTTGATCCCTTTTCCATATTAGCACTTACTTTCACCAATAAAGCGGCTAGAGAAATGAAAGAGCGCATTGGCGAGCTAGTTGGAGCAAGTGAAGCAAAAAACCTGTGGATGGGTACTTTTCACTCTGTCTTTGCAAGAATTCTTAGGGCAGAAGCAGATAAATTGGGGTTTCCCTCTAATTTCACCATTTACGACACCCAGGATTCAGATCGATTGATAGCTTCCATAATTAAGGAAATGGGGCTAGACAAAGATATTTATAAATACAAGCAAGTACGAGGACGTATTTCTGCTTTTAAGAACAGTTTAATTACTGTAAAAGCATACTATAATGATCCTGACCTTCAAGAAGCCGATGCGATGTCACGTCGTCCTGAAATGGGAGCTATTTACAAGGAATATGTGGATCGCTGCTTCAAAGCAGGAGCAATGGATTTTGACGATTTATTGCTTCGAACAAATGAATTGTTAAATCGTTTTCCAGATGTTTTAGCAAAATATCAAGAACGTTTTCGTTATTTGCTGGTAGATGAGTATCAAGACACCAACCATTCCCAATACTTGATTGTTCGTGCGCTAGCTGACCGTTATCAAAATATTTGTGTAGTAGGAGACGATGCACAAAGTATTTATGCTTTCCGGGGAGCGAACATCAACAACATTCTTAATTTTCAAAAAGATTATCCAGATGTTAGCCTCTATCGATTGGAGCAAAATTACAGATCTACAAAAACAATAGTTAATGCAGCAAATTCCATAATCAGCCACAATAAAAATAAAATTGACAAAGTGGTTTGGACCTCAAATGATCAAGGTGCGCCCATACAAATTAATCGTTTAATAACGGATGCTGAGGAAGGAAGATATGTGGCATCCAGTATCTTCGAATTCAAAATGCAAGAACAACGAAAAAATGCTGATTTTGCAATTTTGTATCGAACCAACGCACAATCGAGAGCTATGGAAGACGCTTTGAGAAAGCGTGATATTCCCTATAGGATATATGGAGGGCTTTCTTTTTATCAGAGAAAGGAAATTAAGGATGTATTAGCCTATTTACGTTTATTGGTCAATCCAAAAGACGAAGAAAGCTTGAAGCGGATTATCAACTATCCTCCAAGAGGCATTGGCCAAACTACAGTTGATAAATTGGTCGTAGCATCAAAAAAACACAACCTTTCTCTTTTTGAAACATTAGACCGTGCTAAAGAACTTGAGGTTCCTATGAATGCAGGAACCCTCACCAAGCTCACTGACTTTGCTACAATGATAAAGCGTTTTCAGATTGAAAACGAAAGCTTGAATGCTTTTGAAATTACAGATCTAGTAACGAAAAAAATTGGATTGGTACAAGAGCTTAAAAAAGAAGCTACACCAGAGGGAATAGCTCGAATTGAAAATATCGAAGAACTATTAAACGGTATTCGCGATTTTACCGAAGGACAGAAAGAATTAGCCGATACTACAGGAAGTTTGACCGAATTTTTAGAAGATGTCTCCCTTGCCACTGATGCTGATCGAGATAACGACCCAAACAGTGACCGAGTATCACTGATGACCATACATTTAGCCAAAGGACTCGAATTTCCCTATGTGTATATTGTTGGTATGGAAGAGGATTTATTTCCCTCTGCTATGAGTATGAATACCCGAAGTGAGCTAGAGGAAGAACGTCGTTTGTTTTATGTAGCTTTAACCCGTGCAGAACAACGCGCCTTTCTTTCTTACACACTTTCTAGATACCGCTGGGGAAAATTGATTGATGCTGAACCCAGTCGATTTATTGAAGAAATAGATCCTAAGTATGTTCATCACATAAAACCTAAAGAAGAGTATCATTATAAACCGCTCGTAAATACCTCGATCTTTGGTGAACCTGCTAAAATAGAACGTACTCCTCGTGAAAAAGAGAAAACAATTTCTAGTCCCACTCCCTCCCAATTGAAAAAATTAAGACGAATTGACAGCCATGAATCTTCTTCAGAAATAGAGTCTAGCATTGAATTAAAGGAAGGTATGGAGGTAGAACACGCCCGTTTTGGAAGTGGTGTAGTAGAACGTATCGAAGGAGACCGGAACAATAAAAAAGCAGTCATAGCTTTTCAAGGATTTGGAAAGAAAAACCTTTTATTACGGTTTGCAAAACTTAAAATTAAATAATGCCTCAATCTAAACTTAGGACTTTTTATTCTCAAAAACCTAATCTAATTTTTATTAAAGAGGCCGTAGAAGTTTTAGAACAAGGCGGTATGATCATTTTTCCTACAGATACAGTATATGCCTTAGGATGTTTGTCAAGTCAAGGCGATCGTTTAAAAGATTTGGCACGAATCAAGGGAGTTAAATTAGAACATGCACCGCTTAGTTTTATTTTCGAAGATATTCGTTCACTTTCCTCCTTTGTTAGACCTATGAATTCCCAAGTGTTTAAGCTTGTAAAGCGACTCTTGCCAGGGCCTTATACCTTGATTATGGAAGCCGTTCAGAAATTACCAAAACCCTTTCAGAAAAGAAGAACAATAGGTGTACGCATCTCGGACCATCCTATTTTAAAAGCATTACTTCCTTTATTGAGTGCACCTATTGTTTGTACTTCTATTCACGATCCTGATGAAATAGTAGATTATACTACAGATCCTGAAATCCTACTCGAACGCTGGGATTCAGAAATTGAACTCATGTTATCTGACGGATATGGAAGTAATGTTCCTTCGACAGTAATCGATCTTACAAAACAACCTTTTGAAGTATTAAGAGAAGGCGCAGGCGAACTTCCTTTTTAATTAAAGTGGGCTTATAAAGAGACCTGTTACTAATTTTGGAAGTATGTAAGTGGATTTAGCAGGTAAGATTTTCCCCTTTTTTGCGTAGTCAAATAACATTTCTTTAGAACAAGGCTTCATATAAAACACCAAATCAAACTGAGACATATTCTCTGAATATGAATGTGGATCTACATCGGGTTGATAACACAACTCATCTAATATATCCGGAAAAGTGTCTAATATTTGCTCTCTAATGAACTCTGGCGTAAGACCTACAACAGTGGAAATGCCAAAATAGTGTTTTTTAATTTTAATTGTAATATCGTATTTCTTTTTACTGTTAGCATCTAAAGAGGTGGGGACTCCGTTAAATACTTTCATCTTTTCGATCAAAATATCTACTATTTGTGTACTCAGAGTTTTTTTGAAAAACCAAATGAAGCTGTGTAAATAAATCGAGTTTTGGGAAACTAAAAAGCAAGAAACCAAAAAGTCTTTGTTTTTGAGCTTAGACAGTGTGGTTATGCTTGCCACACGATGATGACCATCAGCAAGATGGAAATAAGGCTGTTGTTCAGACCATTTTGACAGACTTTGTGTTTCACTATCAATTAATTGCCAAATCTGGTGTTGTGTTTGATCAAAAGTAAATGAAACTATTGTTTGTCGCTTTTCAATTTCTAAGGGCACAAGAGACTGTAAAGGGTCATCTTCTGTGATAACAACTACGGGCTCTGCTTGAATTTGTACTTCATCTAGATAAGAGGCCATTAAGGTAGCTCTCTTTGGATAGGTCTTTTCGTGTTGAGTTATTGATCCCTTCTCAAATTCTTTAGAGTTTATTCCGCAAATCAATCCTGTGTAAGTATGTTCTGAAGTGCTTATTTTGTAGTAATAGATACAGGGGTTGTCTTTCTTTAAAAAATGATCCTCTGAAATAGCCTTTAACCACCTTTCACGAATTTTTTTGTTTTTGTCAGCCTGAGTTAAATTCGGGTATATAATTTGAATAAACCCCTTTTTTTGTTTCTGTTTCAAACTCTTTAACTCGTCTGCTGTATAGTCATCTAAAGAGTGTAAAACTTGATGTTCAGGAGTTTTAGGAAGATAAAAAGTACATGGATGGAGTTTAGGCATGCTTTAAATCTTACCCAATGCATTGGATGATTCTGTGTGCAACTTCTAGGGCAGCTGCACCGTCGGCAAGTGTAACTCTGGGAACGCTATTTTTTTGAATACATTCTGCAAAGTGTTCCAGTTCTTTTTCAATGGCATTGTGGCTTTCAATCCGAGGATTATCAAAATAAATTTGTTTTTTGAATCCCTCAGCATTGGTAAGCAGTAAAGACATTTCATCTGGAATTTCGGGAGCATCTTTTATTTTAACTACTTCTACTTTGTGAGTTAGATAATCCACAGCTATGTAAGCATTTTTTTGAAAAAAGCGTGTTTTACGCATTTTTTTAAGTGAGATTCTGCTGGCAGTAAAGTTGGCAACACAACCGTTTTCGAAAACTACACGGGCATTACTGATGTCTGGAGTTTCGCTGATGACAGCTACACCAGAAGCATCAATAGATTTTACTGGAGATTTGACCAAACTGAGTACTATATCGATGTCGTGTATCATTAAGTCCAACACTACAGAAACATCTGTTCCTCTAGGATTGAATTCTGCAAGCCGATGCGATTCAATAAACATAGGTGCTTCTATAGCATTTTCTACAGCTTGAAAGGCGGGGTTAAATCGCTCCACATGACCTACCGTACCCAGAACTCCTTGTTCCTTTACTAATTTTACAATGGTTTGTGCTTCTTGGTCTGTTTGTGCGATAGGCTTTTCGATAAAAACATGTTTTTTAGAAAGTAATGCTTTTTTAGCCATTTCAAAATGCGAAAGGGTAGGAGTGATAATACCAACAACATCTACTGCATTAATCAATGCCTCAGGACTTTCAAAAGCAGTATAGCCTTTTTCTTTTACAAGTTGCTCTACAGCAGTTTTGTCGGGATCAAAAAAGCCGACCAGCTCATAGCTGGGTGAGGCTGCTGCAAGTCGCAGATGGATTTTGCCCAAATGACCTGCTCCTAAAATTCCTATCTTAAGCATCGAGCTATTTTTAACTCAAAAATACAATCAAATTCCATAAATCTATCGAAACTACTTTATTTTTGCACCTTATGGAGGATACTACTAAATTTCAGGGGTTACGAAGGCAGCTGAAAGTACAGTTAAGAGAAAAGGGGATTTATACTGAATCTGTTTTGGAAGCAATAGGTGCTGTTCCCAGACATTTTTTTATGGATCCCGGTCTTATAAATTTCGCATATGAAGATCAGGCCTATCCTATTGCTGCAAACCAAACCATTTCCCAGCCATATACTGTTGCTTTTCAAACGGAATTATTGGAAGTACTTCCCAAGCATAAAATCTTGGAAATTGGAACAGGCTCGGGGTATCAAACTGCGGTTTTACTTCATTTGGGAGCTCATGTATATACTGTGGAACGACAACAGGAACTGTACAAAAAATCTAAGCTATTGTTTAGCAAATTGCGTTTGTTTCCAAAAAAAATGGTATTTGGTGATGGCTATAAAGGATGGGTTGAAAATGCCCCTTATGATCGTATTTTGGTTACTGCAGGAGCACCTGAAGTACCTAAAAGCCTGTTACAACAGCTTAAAATAGGAGGGAAACTTGTAATTCCTATTGGAGATAAAGAGCAGCAAATGATTCGCTATACAAGAACAGCAGAAAAAGTTTTCGACAAAGAGTCTTTTGGAACTTTCAGGTTTGTTCCTCTTTTGGAAAATAAAAATTGATCTTTTGAATCTTGTCTATTTGCAAAAAGACGTAATTTCGATTTTATTTTGATGCTATGAATTTTGAAAATACAGAGGAGGCGTATCGATTAAAATCCAATAGTGAACTTTTTAGAGCCTATTATTTATTCCGTTTGATATCATATCCTACTCTTGTTGCTCTTGGAAGTAAAATAACTCTTTTAGCCCTCAAGATTAAGCTCCCCATTTCTAATCTTTTCAAGCATACTGTTTTTAAACAATTTTGTGCTGGAACACAGAAAGAAGATTCTATTAAACTGGTTCAAAAGCTATCTGACCTTAAGGTTAATTCCTATATGCATTACGCTGCAGAAGGTTTAAAAACGGAAGAGGGGATGGAAATCAGTTTGGAAAAAACCTTAGAAACACTTTCATTTTCAAAAGGAAGACCTGCACTGCCATTTACTGTATTTAAGTCCACTAGTCTGGGTGCTTTTGATCTTTTTGAGAAGAAGACCTCTGGAAAATCCTTTACCCCTCAAGAAGGACAGTCCTGGGAACGTTGCTTAGACCGAATGGAGCAGTGCTGTAAAAAAGCTTCAGAGCTCGGTGTACGACTACTCATAGATGCTGAAGAAACTTGGGTGCAAGGCGCTATTGACTCTATTGCTGAAGATTTTATGCAGCGATATAACAAGGAAGATGCTGTTGTTTTTACGACAGTACAAATGTACCGTAAAGATCGATTGCATTATTTGAAGAAATTAGTTCAAAAAGCGGAGGAAAAGGGTTTTAAGCTAGGGGTAAAGTTGGTTCGTGGTGCCTATATAGAAAAAGAAAACGACCGTGCAGAACGCTTAGGAATACCTTCTCCCATTTGCGAAAATAAAAAGGAAACAGATAAAAATTTTGACATGGCGTTGGATTTCTTACTTCCTAAATTAGAAACCTGTCGACTTTTTATTGGATCACACAGTGAACTGAGCATTCTAAAAGTGACCGATTGGATGAAAGAAAATGGATTAGCCAACAACCATCCCAATCTTTGGTTTTCACAATTATATGGAATGGCTGATCATATTTCTTTTAATCTTGCAGCTTCGGGCTATCAAGTTGTAAAATATGTTCCTTATGGTCCAGTACGTGAAGTTATTCCGTATCTGATTAGACGTGCAGAGGAAAATACTTCTGTAAGTGGCCAGACACCCAGAGAACTTCAGCTTATTGAAAAAGAAATAAAACGCCGTAAAGCTAAGGAAGTTGAAGTTTAACAACAGTAGCTCGCTTTTCGCAATTTTCAATTTCGATAAAAGCTTCTTTTTCGTCTTTTAATTTGATGAAATATCTGCGACAGGAGTCTAATTTGGTGTTGCTTTTTGAAAAATCAATTATTCCTCCATTGATGTACTGTCTCAAAAGACTGTCTCCCAACATGGGATGAAGGGCTACCAATGAAGGGCTGAGTTGCAATTGCTTTTGTAAAATATTGTCTTTTACACGTGCAGAAGGTCCGTAGTTACAACTGGTTTTTTTTCCGTTCAATACAAAAGCTAAAAAAATCAATCCTACTGAAAAACCTGCGAGATAATACCCAAGGCGGTACAAAATTTTCATACTATTTTTTTATTTTTTGGTGTACAATAACCTTGTTTTTTCATCAACAACGTCTAGCATATAATGATCATAGTGTTCTGGTAAATGAGGTGTTATCTTTTCAGCCCATTCCAATAAACATAGATGGCCCGAATCCAGATATTCTTCTATACCAAAATCTAAAGCCTCATCAGGATGAACAAGACGATAAAAATCAAAGTGATAAATAGGTCCATTCGTGCCCTGATAACAATTAACTAATGAAAAAGTAGGGCTACTCACAGACTCTTTGACACCTAACTGCTTACAAACACTCGAAATGAGTGTCGTTTTTCCTGCACCCATTGCACCATCAATACGAATAACATTAGTTTTAAAATCATCTAAGATCGCTTGGCTTACTTGGGTCAATTCTGCTAATTGAAAACGACTGTTCATGCTGCAAATGTAGGGCTAACGAGGGCTTAATACAATAAATGGAACAATCATTTCTTCAAGTGAAACCCCACCGTGCTGGAATGTATTTTGATATAATTTCGCAAAATGATTATAGTTGTTTTTGTAAACAAAATAAACGGATTCTTTAGCAAAGATATAACTACTGTTTAGTGTTGTCGAAGGCAAAGCAATACTCTTGGGATCGCTAAAGGACAAAACCTCTTTAGAATCAAAAGTTAAGCTCCTACCTGTTTTATACCTCAAATTTACACTGGCCTCCTTGTCACTGATTACTGCACTGGGTTGTTCTACATTAATTGTTCCATGATCTGTAGTCAGCACTAGTTGGAAATTAAGTTCTGCCGCTTTAGCAATTAATTTCTTCAAGGGACTGTTTTTAAACCAACTTAGAGTCAAAGAGCGATAGCCCTTATTGTCTGGACTTAATTCTTTAATCATTTCCAGCTCAGTCTTGGCGTGAGAAATCATATCTACAAAATTATACACGACTACAGTTAGCCCCTCATGAACGTGGTTAGATAGGTTTTTAATCAGTTTCTGACTTTGGTTCAGCTGCGTGATTTTGTGATAACTAAAAGGGCGATTCATACCCAATCGGTCACATTGCGCTTTTAAAAACGCTTCTTCATTGAGGTTTTTTCCTCCCTCCTCATGGTCAAAACGCCACCAATGAGGATACTTTTCTTCTATCTGCAAAGGAGTCAGACCAGCAAAAAAAGCATTTCTTGCATACTGAGTTGCTGTGGGTAGTATGCTAAAATATTCTGACTCTTTTTCTAACTTATAGGCATCTAGCAGTTCACTTTTTATGACATTCCATTGGTCAAATCTAAGGTTATCAATCAATAAAAGTAGGGTGGGTTGATGCTGTTTTAATTCAGGGAGTACTTTTTGTTTGAACAACTGATGCGAAAGGACTGGACCTTCATTTCCTTGTATCCATTCAACATACTGTTGCTGAATAAATTTGGCAAAAAGAGCATTTGATTCTTTCTTTTGTGATTCAAAAATCTCTAGCATAGTAGGATCGTCCAAGGATTCTAACTCCAATTCCCAAAATAAAAGTTTTTTATAATGACTTACCCAGTCAGTATAGGTTTTCAAAGTACCTAAAGATTGGGATAACTTTGTGAACTCTTTTTGGTAATTCAAACTCGTTTGCTCCGCAATGAGGTGTTTTTGATTTAAAATTTTCTTTAGGGAAAGGAGTATTTGATTCGGATTAACAGGTTTAATTAAGTAGTCAGAAATTTTAGACCCTATGGCTTCTTCCATGATTTGTTCAGCCTCGTTTTTGGTTATCATAACCACAGGTAGTTGAGGTTTACCATTCATGATCTCCTGTAAGGTTTCCAATCCACTTAGACCCGGCATGTTTTCATCCAATAAAACCACATCAAAATATTGATTGTTGATTAAATCCAAAGCATCTTGTCCATTGGTGCAAGGAACCGTATCATACCCACGCTCTTTTAAAAAAAGGAAATGGGGTTTGAGGAGTTCAACTTCGTCATCTACCCATAAAACATTGATCCGATCCATTGTAGTATCTTTGGTGAAAATTCTGCAATCGTGTCACAGAAGAATACTCTTTTTAACGACCCAATTTATGGATTTATTACTATTGAAAGTGATTTGATTTTAAATCTTATCAATCATCCTTACTTTCAGCGTTTGAGAAGAATTTCTCAAATGGGCCTTTCAAGCTTAGTCTATCCTGGAGCACATCACACGCGTTTTGAGCACGCCATTGGCGCAATGCATGTAATGCAAAAGGCCATAGAGCTGCTTGTAAAGAAAGGGGTTGAAATTTCACGTAAAGAAAGTGAAGCAATGCAGATTGCTATATTGCTTCACGATATCGGTCATGGACCTTTTTCTCATGCTTCAGAAAAGGTATTACTCCAAGGGGTGAGCCATGAAACCTTGTCTGTATCAGCGATTGAACTTTTAAATCAAGAGTTTGGAGGAAAATTAGAACTGGCTTTGCAAATTTTCAGAAATACTTCACCCAGAAGTTTTATGAATCAACTTGTCACAGGACAAATCGACGTAGATCGTCTTGATTATCTTAAAAGAGATAGTTTTTATACAGGGGTAACTGAAGGAAACATCAACACTGATCGTATTATAGCAATGATGCATGTTGAAAATGAACAGTTGGTTTTTGAAGCCAAAGGAGTACATTCTTTAGAAAAATTTCTCCTCGCACGCCGTTTGATGTATTGGCAGGTTTATTTACATAAGACAAGCTTAGCCGCTGAACTTCTTTTAGTTAAGATTTTAGAACGATTTCGAGAACTAGTTGTTCTAGGTGAAGAGGATATTTCTTCTTCTCATATGCTCTATCCATTACTGCATTTTGAAAAAGGCAACTCCTTAACAAAAGAGCTATTACTTCACTACCTCACTCTTGAAGATGCTGACATTTTTCACCTCATAAAACAATGGACCAAACATGAGGATTTGGTTTTGAGTAAGCTTTCACAGCAACTGTATTACAGGAAATTACCAAAAATTAAAATTCAAGAAACCCCCTTTACACAAAATCAAATTGATGCTGTAAGGAGCAAGTGGCAAAACCTGTCTCAAAACTCAAAAGAGTTGGATTATTTTGTGTACTCAGGGAGTGTTTCTAACCAAACCTACAGATCTGACCACGCACAGATATGGCTTAAAAACAAATCAGCTGAGATAAAGCCTTTGGCTGAAACAATTGATTATTTGGATTTTAATCATTTTTCTAAACCGCTATACCGCTACTATTTGTGCTATCCAAAACATCCTTTTTCCTTATAAATACGTACTTTTGCAGCGATGAATTTTACTGCCTTAGATATTGCAAAAAAACTCCGTGGAAAAGTAGAAGGAAATGGCGAAATTCTTGTAACGTCCCTGGCTAAAATCGAAGACGCTTCTTCAGGTTCTTTATGTTTTTTAGCCCACCCTAAATATTTGCCCTTCCTGACTACTACAAAAGCTAGCGTTGTTTTAATTTCTGAAGACCTCGTCATTGAAAAAAATATTTCTCCAACTCTTATACGAGTAAAAAACCCATATAATGCCTTTTCTGAACTATTAGAAGAGGTTGCACTACAAAAGAACACCAAACAAACAGGTATCGATCCTACAGCTCATATTTCACCTACAGCTGTAATTAGTGAAGATGTGTTTATCGGACCTTTTGTGACTATTGGATCAAATACTAAAATCGATAAAGGAGTTTGTATTGAAGGATACTGTCATATTGGAGCTGATGTTTTGGTGGGTAGTGAAACTCATCTCTTTCCTAGGGTAACTATTTTAGATCAATGTGAAATTGGTGAAAAATGCATTATCCAGAGTGGAACTGTAATAGGAAGTGACGGCTTTGGCTATACACGTACTCCAGAAGGAGTCCAAAAAAAAACACCCCAATTGGGTAAAGTCATTCTAAAAAATAAAGTAGAAATTGGAGCGAATTCAACAATAGACCGAGCAACATTGGGAGCAACCATCTTGCATGAAGGAGTGAAATTAGACAACTTGGTGCAAATAGCTCATAATGTTGAAATTGGTCCACATACCGTAATAGCTGCTCAATCTGGTGTAGCGGGTTCAACCAAAATTGGGGCTCGTTGCATTATCGGTGGGCAGGTGGGAATTATAGGACATTTAGCATTGGGTGATGATATTCAGATACAAGGTCAAACGGGCGTTATCAGCAACTTGCCCTCAGGAAGTATTGTTCAAGGAACACCGGCTATGGATTTTAAATCCTTTTACAAGTCCTATGCAGTATTTAAACATTTGCCTAATTTTGAATCGCGCCTCAGAGCTATTGAAAAAAACAAAAAATCATGATTGTTAAAAATACCCCTCAAAAAACGGTAAAAAATACAATTGAAATGAATGGAGTAGGACTTCATTCAGGTAAAAAAATAAAATTATACTTAAAGCCTGCAGATGAAGACAGTGGATTGGTTTTTGTCCGTACTGACTTGACCCCCCATGTAAGTATTCCTGCATTGGCCAATTTTGTAACACAGACGGATAGGGGCACCACCCTAAGTTTGGAAGGAGTAGAGGTAAAAACAACGGAACACCTACTGGCAGCACTAATGGGATGTGGTATTTCCAACTGCACAATCGAACTCGATGGCCCTGAAGTTCCCATTATGGATGGATCTTCAAAATTATTTGTAGAAGCAATAGAGAAAACGGGTGTTCAAGAACAAGAGGCGTTGCAGGAAGTATTTGTTGTTCAAGAGAATATTTGTTTTTCTGACGATAAAACGGGAAGTGAAATAATGCTTGTCCCTGCAGAAGAAACATCCTTTACAGTGATGATTGATTTTGAAACAAAAGTATTGGGGAGTCAAAACGCAGTACTTTCTAAAATGGAAGATTTTTCAAAAGAAATCGCTTCTTCTAGAACCTTTGTTTTTCTTCATGAGCTTGAAACACTTCTAGAACAAAATCTCATTAAAGGAGGAGACTTAGACAACGCTATTGTTTATGTAAATAGAACGTTGGATAAGGAAACGATGACTCGCCTAGAAAAAGCTTTTCAGAAAAAAGACATCCAAGTAAAAGAAAATGGCATATTAGATCACTTAACACTTCACCACCCCAATGAAGCAGCTCGACACAAACTTTTAGATGTAATGGGTGACTTAGCTTTGGTAGGTATGCCTATTCAAGGAAAAATCATTGCAACCAAACCAGGGCATAAAATCAACACAGACTTTGCTAAAGAATTGAGCTCTCTAATCAAAGCAACTCGAAAATCAAATGCACCAGTAGTCGACTTGTCAAAACCTCCAGTAATGGACGTCAATCAAATTATGGCCATGTTGCCTCACAGACCTCCTTTCTTGCTGGTAGACCGTATTCTTGAGCTTACAGATAGATTTGTTGTCGGATTGAAAAACGTGACAATGAATGAAACGTTTTTCGAAGGTCATTTCCCTGGTGCCCCTGTTATGCCGGGTGTATTGCAGATTGAAGCTATGGCTCAAGCTGGAGGGGTGTTGGTGCTTAGTACTGTGCCTGATCCAGAAAACTACCTCACTTTTTTTATGAAAATTGACAATGTGAAGTTTAAAAAGCCTGTTTATCCAGGAGACACATTGATATTTAAATTGGAACTATTAACTCCTATAAGACGTGGCATTTGTAATATGAGGGGCTATGCCTTTGTAAATGGACAAATTGTTAGTGAAGGAGATTTAATGGCTCAAATTTCTAAAAGAAAATAACCCTAAATCATGCTTACTATGCAACACTTATCAGCAGTTCATCCCGAAGCTAGAATCGGAGAAGATGTTCACATTGATTCATTTACCACCATTCATAAAAATGTGGAAATTGGTTCTGGCACTTGGATTGGATCCAATGTGACCATAATGGAAGGTGCGCGTATCGGAAAGAATTGTAAAATTTTTCCGGGAGCAGTCATAAGTGCTGTGCCACAAGATTTAAAATTTTCTGGTGAGGATACTTTTGTGGAAATTGGTGATCATACAACCATAAGAGAGTGTGTAACTATAAACAGGGGAACTGCAGCATTGGGAATAACAAAAATCGGATCACATTGTTTGATTATGGCCTATTCACATATTGCTCATGATTGTAGTGTTGGAGACCACTGTATCTTTTCAAACAACAGCACCTTGGCAGGACATATATCTGTAGGCAATAATGTCGTACTTTCAGGTTTTACTGCCATTCATCAATTTTGTAGTATAGGTGACTTTGCCTTTCTTGCAGGGGCTTCTCACGTCCGAAAAGATGTCCCTCCATTCATCAAAGCCGGGCGAGAACCACTCGCTTTTGTTGGAATAAACTCTGTAGGACTATCGAGAAATGGCTTTAACGATAAGCAAATTAAAAACATTCAACACATATATCGAATTGTTTTTCAAAGCAAATTAAACACTTCACAAGCTTTAAAGGTCTTGAGTAGTGAAGTTACAGATAGTGAAGAAAAAAAGACCATTGTTGATTTTTTAAATAAATCAGAACGAGGAATTATCAAAGGATATTCCTAAAAAAACTAATTTTGACACCTTATGGCTACAACCTCAGACATACGCAAAGGCTTGTGCATTAAGTACAGCAATGATATTTACAAAATCGTTGAATTTCTTCACGTAAAACCAGGGAAAGGTCCGGCTTTCGTTCGGACAAAACTCAAAAGTGTCACAACTGGAAAAGTAATAGACAATACCTTTTCAGCAGGGCATAAAATTGAAGATATTCGTGTAGAAACACAAAAATATCAGTTCCTCTACAACGAAGGGAACCAGTATCACTTTATGAATACAGATGATTACAATCAAATCAGTATTGATAAAAATATTTTGGATGCACCAGATCTTTTAAAAGAAGGTGAACTTGTTTCTATTTCAATTAATACTGAGGACAACATGCCTCTATCAGCAGACATGCCTGCTAGCGTAGTACTTGAAATTACACATACAGAACCTGGAGTGAAAGGAAATACAGCTACTAATGCTACAAAACCAGCAACGGTAGAGACAGGTGCTACAGTAAATGTACCTTTGTTTATCAATGAGGGAGACAAAATCAAGGTCGATACCGAAAAAGGTAATTACATCGAACGAATAAAAGAATAAATAAAAAACCAATTAAATTTAAACGAATGAGCGTACTTGTTAACAAGGAATCAAAAATCATTGTTCAAGGATTTACAGGTAGTGAAGGTACTTTTCATGCTACCCAAATGATTGAATACGGAACGAATATCGTTGGAGGAGTAACCCCAGGAAAAGGAGGTCAAACCCATTTAGATAAACCCGTTTTCAATTCGGTTGCCGAGGCAGTGCACCAAGCGGGTGCGAACACTTCTATCATTTTTGTGCCCCCAGCTTTTGCTGCAGATGCAATTATGGAAGCCGCAGAGGCAGACATCAAAGTCATCATAGCTATTACAGAAGGTATTCCTGTCAATGATATGACCAAAGCATACCAGTATGTAAAGCAAAAGGGCGCTACATTGATAGGACCCAATTGTCCCGGTGTCATTACACCTGAAGAAGCAAAAGTAGGAATCATGCCTGGTTTTGTCTTTAAAAAGGGGAATGTTGGGATTGTATCTAAATCAGGAACTTTAACTTATGAAGCCTCTGATCAAGTTGTAGCTGAAGGATTAGGCATCTCTACTGCAATAGGGATTGGAGGTGATCCAATTATAGGAACGACAACCAAAGATGCAGTTGCCCTCTTCATGGACGATCCTGAAACAGAATGTATTGTTATGATTGGAGAAATCGGAGGACAATTGGAAGCCGATGCAGCCAAATGGATCAAAGAAACAGGAAACAAAAAGCCAGTAGTAGGCTTTATCGCAGGTGAAACCGCACCCAAAGGAAGAACCATGGGTCATGCAGGTGCTATAGTGGGTGGCAGTGAAGATACAGCAGAAGCTAAAAAACGCATTATGAAAGAATGCGGTATTCATGTGGTTGATTCTCCTGCTCAAATCGGTGCTAAAGTAGCAGAAGTACTTAAAAAATAAATCCTTATGAAGTTATTAGAAAACAAAACAGCCCTTATAACTGGCGCAAGTCGAGGTATAGGTAGGGGAATTGCTAAAACTTTTGCCACTCACGGTTGTGCTGTTGCCTTTACTTACAGCAGCAATGCTGAAGCTGCAGAGGCACTGGTTCAAGAATTGAGTGCTTCGGGAGTTCAAGTAAAAGCATACCAAAGTGATGCTGCAGATTTCAATGCCGCAGAAACTTTGGTGAATCAAGTGCTAGAGGACTTTGGAGGATTAGATATACTCATTAATAACGCAGGAATAACCAAAGACAATCTTTTAATGCGAATGAGTGAAGAAGACTTTGATCAGGTGATTCAAGTCAACCTTAAATCGGTTTTCAACATGACCAAAGCTGTACAAAGGACCTTTTTAAAGCAACGCAGTGGCTCTTTAATTCACATGAGTTCTGTTGTTGGTGTGAAAGGGAATGCTGGTCAGGCCAACTATGCCGCTTCAAAAGCAGGAATAATTGGATTTTCAAAATCTATTGCGCTTGAACTAGGCTCAAGAAACATACGTTCCAACGTCATTGCTCCAGGATTTATAGAAACCGAAATGACCCAAAAACTTTCTGAAGAGGTTGTCCAAGGGTGGCGTGATGGAATTCCACTTAAAAGAGGTGGACAGCCCACTGATGTAGCCAATGCCTGTGTGTTTTTGGCTTCTGAACTGTCTAGCTACATAACTGGACAGGTACTCCATGTTGATGGAGGAATGTTAACCTAAATAATTATAATTATGCAAAATTTACCAAAAATTGGATTACCCGTAGTTTTACTCATTGTAGTATTACTCATCTTTATTTCAAAATCTTCTATCAATATAGGATATGGAGAAGCTGGAGTATTATTTAAAACCTTTGGAGGAGGGGTGGTTACAGATGAACCTCCCTTAGGAGAAGGATTCCACGTTATTGCTCCTTGGAACAAAGTATTTGTTTATAACGTAAAGCAACAAGAATTTTTTGAAGGCAACATGCAAGTGCTTTCCTCTAATGGTTTGGAGATTTCTTTGGATGTCTCTGTACTTTATCAGCCTAAATACGATGAATTGGGATTTCTTCATAAAACCAAAGGAGAAAATTATGTCAATATCGTATTGATCCCACAGATTCGAGCTGTCGCTCGTTCAGTTGTAGGTCGTTATACTCCAGAACAATTATATTCTACCAAACGTGATGCCATTCAAAACGAAATTTTTGAAGAAACCCAAAAGAATGTAGACTCTCAACACATTCAGTTAAATGCTGTTTTGGTACGTGATGTGACTTTACCAATTGCCATTAAAGAGGCCATTGAGCGCAAGCTTCGTCAAGAGCAGGAGGCTCTGGAATATGAATTTCGTATTGAAAAAGCAAAACAAGAAGCGGAACGCCAACGAATTGATGCTGAGGGTAAAGCTACAGCAAACCGTATATTGAGTGCTTCCTTGACAGATAAAATTCTCCAAGAAAAAGGAATTGAAGCCACATTAAAGTTGTCTGAATCTCCAAATTCTAAAGTAATTGTTATCGGTAGTGGAAAAGACGGATTACCCATCATATTAGGAAATCAATAAATTTGAAAATCAAATAAATTAAATATATTTGCATTCAAATGAAAATAAAAACACATCATACACATCTTTCATTATATCGCTCAAACGAGAGGTAGTAGGATGTTTATGTATACATACTAACCCGTTTGAGCAATCAAACGGGTTTTTTTGTGAAGATTGTTTGAGTTTTAATTATTATATAAAAATATGTTACGACTTGCAGTACAAAAATCAGGACGACTGAATGAGGATTCACTAAAGTTATTGAAAGACTGTGGAATCTCTATTGACAACCGCAAAGATCAATTAAAGGTCGCTGCACGAAATTTTCCCATTGAAGTATTCTTTTTACGCAATGGAGACATTCCTCAATACCTTAGAGATGGCGTAGTCGATTTAGCAATCCTGGGTGAAAATCTCTTAGAAGAAAAAGGAAAGGATTTAAAAGTAGTTGAACAATTGGGTTTTTCAAAATGCCGCGTATCCATTGCAGTACCTAAGGGATCGAAGTTCGATGGAATTGAGGATTTAGAAGGAAAACGGATTGCTACCTCTTATCCCAATACTGTTCAGAATTTTCTTCAACAACACAAAATCAATGCCGAATTACACATCATTAACGGTTCAGTAGAAATTGCACCCAACATTGGATTGTCCGATGCTATATGTGATATTGTTTCCAGCGGGAGCACCCTTTTCAAAAACAACCTCAAAGAAGTCGTTGAAATCGCTCGCTCACAAGCAGTTTTAGTAAAAGGCATCAAACTCACAGCCGAACAAAATGAATGGGTTGAAAAACTGCGTTTTAGAGTGCAATCTGTGCTTCGTGCAAAACAATCCAAATACATACTACTCAATGCACCAAATGAAAAAATAGATGCCATCAGTTCGATTCTTCCAGTACTAAAAAGTCCTACTGTCCTTCCCTTGGCACAAGAGGGTTGGAGCTCTATTCATTCTGTAATTAACGCAGGAGATTTTTGGAATGTAATTGATGAATTAAAAGCCTTGGGGGCAGAGGGCATTCTAGTTTGTCCTATTGAAAAAATGGTAATGTAATGGAGCAATTTAATTATCCTACAACCTCCCAATGGCAAGAATTGGTGAAACGACCTTCAGCGAGTTACGATGATTTGGAAGGAATTGTTTCAGAGATTTTTCAAAATGTTCAAAAGGAGGGAGATGCTGCCCTGTTGAGATATACAGAACAATTTGATCGTGTAGTTTTGGATCGAGTTTCTGTCACTAAAGCTGAAATGATAGCAGCAGCTTCAGGGATATCAGAAGATTTAAAACGTGCAATACAATTAGCGAAAACAAATATAGAATCATTTCACAGCGCACAACGTACACCAAGAGTAGAGGTGGAAACTCAAAAAGGTGTTCACTGTTGGCAAGAAAAGCGTCCTATAGAAAAGGTAGGATTGTATATCCCTGGAGGTTCAGCACCTTTATTTTCCACCATTTTGATGCTGGCTGTACCCGCCCAAATTGCAGGATGTAAAGAAGTCGTGCTTTGTACACCTCCAGATTTGCGTGGACAAGTTCCAGAAGTTCTTTTATATACAGCACAGCTGTGTGGAGTTACACAAATTTATAAGATAGGAGGGGTGCAAGCAATAGCAGGTATGACCTTTGGCACCGAAAGCATACCCAATGTCTATAAAATTTTTGGGCCTGGAAATCAATATGTAACTGTTGCAAAACAATGGGCTACACGATATAATGTTGCTATTGACCTTCCAGCAGGACCAAGTGAACTCTTGGTAGTTGCTGACAATAGCGCTGACGAAAATTTCGTAGCCGCAGACCTACTCTCTCAAGCAGAACACGGAACAGACAGCCAGGTAGTTCTTGTTACTACAGAGGAAACTTTTATTGAAAAAGTTAAAATGGCTATTCAAAAACAGTTAGAAGAACTGCCGAGAAAAGAAATCGCAAAACAAGCACTAGAACACTCCAAAATCATTCTTTTAAAAGACGATGCCACTGCAGTTGACTTTATTAATACCTACGGTCCTGAACACTATATAATTTCAGTTAAAAACGAATCCTTCTATGTTGATCATGTTCAAAATGCCGGATCTGTTTTTATTGGTAATTATACACCAGAAAGTGCAGGAGACTATGCCTCCGGAACTAACCATACCCTACCTACCAATGGTTATGCGAAACAGTACAGTGGGGTAAATTTAGACAGTTTTACAAAGGCCATTACCTTTCAGAAAATCACCAAAAAAGGCATCAAAGTGATAGGAGATAGCATAGAGCTCATGGCAGAAGCAGAGGGTTTACATGCACACAAAAACGCCGTGACATTACGACTTAAAAAAATCAATGATGAAGCCTGAATTTCGCCGTTTCATACGAGAGCAACTCTTGGAGTTAAAGCCCTATCAATCAGCTAGGGAAGAATACATCAATGAGGGGAGGTCCATGATTTTGTTGGATGCCAATGAAAATCCATTTTCATCGGATTATAACCGTTATCCAGATCCCATGCAAACTGAGCTTAAAGCTAAAATAGCTCAATGGAAAGAGGTCCGAGTAGAGCAATTGTACTTGAGTAACGGCAGTGATGAGTTTATAAGTCAGCTAATCTTTGCGTGTTGTGAACCAAATAAAGATCATATTCTTATCGTCCCTCCAACTTTTGGGATGTATCAAGTGGCTGCGCATACACTAGGCGTTTCGGTACAAGAGATTCCTTTAAATGAGAGTTTTCAATTGGATGTTGAAGCGATATTAGAAACTGCAAACACAGCCTCAAGACTACTCTTTATTCCTACTCCAAACAACCCCACCGCCAATAGCTTCAACCCAAAAGATCTAGAAAAAATCATTCAGAGTTTTCCTGGATTAGTCGTTATTGATGAAGCCTATATTGAATTTGCACAACAGCCTTCATTTATAGGCTTATTGGACAGCTATTCTAATCTTGTTGTTTGTCAAACTTTTTCAAAAGCACAAGGAATGGCAGGAGCGCGATTGGGAATGGCTTTTGCACACCCAGAATTAATTACTTTTCTAAACCGGCTGAAAGCTCCTTATAATATTAATTCACTTACTATAAATGCTGCTTTAGAACGTTTAGAAAATCAAGAAGAAATACAAGAGCAGGTGGATTTTTTACTCCGAGAACGCAAGCGATTGGAAACTGCTTTTTTGGAAATTAGCTTTATTTTAAAGGTTTTCCCATCTGATGCCAACTTTATATTGATTCGAGTTGACGACAGTACGTTGCGTTATCAACAGCTTCTAGAGAAAGGAATAGTCGTCAGAAATCCTTCAAAAAACAGATCTTGTGAAAATACATTGAGAATAACGGTAGGCCTAGAAAGTGAAAACAATAGTCTTATTAAAATTCTACAAACCTTAGACAGATGAAAAAAGTACTCTTTATCGATCGCGACGGTACTTTGGCCTTAGAGCCAGAAGACTTTCAATTGGATTCATTAGAAAAATTGGTGTTTTATCCAGGAGTGTTTACTTATTTAGGCAAAATAGCCAGAGAAATGGATTATGAATTGGTCATGGTAACGAACCAAGATGGCTTGGGTACTGAAAGTTTTCCTGAAGAGGACTTTTGGCCTACACATCATTTTCTCCTTAAAAGTTTTGAAAACGAAGGAGTGAAATTCCATGAGGTATTAATCGATAAAAGTTTTCCCTCAGACAACGCACCGACAAGAAAACCAAGAACCGGATTGTTGACCGCTTATCTCGATGATTCAAAATACGACAGATCTCGTTCTTTTGTTATAGGTGATCGGTTGACCGACATGGAATTGTCTAAAAACTTAGGAGCAAAAGGAATTTTTTTAGCTCAAGATGACACCTTGGGAGCTGATGAAGTTGTGGGTGAGGTCGAGTCTAGTATTGCTTTAAAAACTACATCGTGGAAAGCCATCTACGACTTTCTAAAGCTAGAGCAGCGTGTTGTTAGAAGAAAGCGTACCACAAATGAAACAGCTATTGAAATGGCACTCAATCTCGATGGTAGCGGAAAAAGTAAAATCCACACAGGTATTGCTTTTTTTGATCATATGTTGGACCAACTGGCGCGTCATGGAGGGATGGACTTGGAATTGACTGTCAAAGGTGATCTTGAGGTAGATGAACACCATACCATTGAGGATACCGCCATAGTATTAGGCGAAGCTTTTGCAGAGGCCCTAGGGGATAAGCTGGGTATTGAACGTTATGGTTTTTGTTTACCTATGGACGACTGTCTTGCACAAGTGGCAATTGATTTTGGTGGTAGGAATTGGCTGGTATGGAAAGCTGATTTTAAGCGAGAAATGATTGGTCAAATGCCTACAGAAATGTTTTTACATTTCTTTAAATCCTTTTCGGACGGAGCCAAGGCAAACATCAATATCAAAGCAGAAGGCTCTAACGAACATCACAAAATTGAAGCAATATTTAAAGCTTTCGCCAAAGCCATAAAAAGTGCTGTAAAACGTGACCCAGACAAAATGATTTTACCCTCAACCAAAGGCAGCTTATAGTATGGTAGCTATCATTGATTACGATGCAGGAAATGTGCGTAGTTTGCAATTTGCTTTGGAGCGTTTAGGTGCGGAAAGTACCCTAACTGACGATGCTTTAGAAATTGAAAATGCAGATAAAATAATTTTCCCAGGACAAGGAGCTGCGGGCAAGGCTATGGAAAAGCTCAAGAATAAAGGGCTGGATAAATTGATTCCTAAATTGACACAGCCTGTCCTTGGGATTTGTTTGGGGATGCAATTGCTCTGTGAATCCACAGAAGAAGACCAGTCACAAGGATTGGGAATAGTAAAAGGAAAAGTGACTCGGTTTTCAGATCGAGTTAAAGTACCTCAAATGGGTTGGAATTCCATTTCAAATTTAAAATCTCCACTTTTTAAGGGTATTAAAGCAGGTGATTTTATGTATTTAGTGCATTCTTACTTTGTACCTATACTTCCAGAAACCATTGCGCAAAGTGATTATGATGGTCCTTACAGTGTCGCTTTGCAAAAAGACAATTTTTACGGTGTTCAATTTCACCCAGAAAAAAGCAGTACATCGGGAAGATTATTGCTTAAAAACTTTTTGGATTTATGAGAATCATTCCTGCCATAGACATCATAGAGGGTAAATGTGTTCGTCTTTCCAAAGGTGATTATAGCACTCAAAAGGTTTACAATGAAAATCCCTTGGAGGTTGCTAAAGCCTTTGCAGATCACGGAATCCGATTTCTACATTTGGTGGATTTAGACGGAGCAAAGTCCAAGCATATAGTCAATCATAAAATATTGGAACAGTTGGCAGCAAAAACCCCACTACACATTGATTTTGGTGGGGGACTAAAAAGCGATGAAGACCTTCGCATTGCATTTGAAAGTGGAGCAAAACAAATAACGGGAGGGAGTATCGCCGTAAAAAATCCAGAACTATTTTGTCAGTGGATTGAAACTTACGGTGCAGATAAAATTATTTTGGGCGCAGATGTCAAAGGAGAATTCATAGCTACAGACGGCTGGTTGGAAACCTCTGATCAAACTCTTTATGAATTTTTAGCATGGTATGAATCCCAGGGCGTTCAGTATACGATTTGTACTGATATTAGTAAAGACGGTATGTTGCAAGGGCCTGCTTTCGAATTGTATGAAAAAATACAAAGCCAAACAAAACTAAAACTCATTGCTTCTGGTGGTATTTCCTCCTTTGCTGAGTTGCCTAAATTAGCTGCTCTTGGTTGTGAGGGGACTATTATTGGTAAGGCCCTATATGAAAAGCGAATTTCCCTCAAGGAACTGGAACAATTTATTTTAAATTCAAGCAATGGAAAATAATGTTTTAGAGGAATTTAAAAATAATTCAATCTATCGACTGAAAGAGGGGGAGCGCATGTTGCATCTTGCTTTTAAAAAAATTGATGAAGAGCAGTTGTGGCTTCGAGCTGTTCCCCAAGGCATGTCATTGGGCAATCAACTCCTTCACAGTTGTGGTAATATGACCCAATACATCATAGCTTCATTGGGCAATAGAAAAGATACCCGTCAACGTACAGCTGAATTTGAAACCCAAGGAGGAGCCACTAGTTCCGAACTGCTTAAAAAACTAACAACAACCGTTGCCCAAGCTGTAGAAACCATAGAGACCACTTCTGAGGAAGAGTACCTCCGAATGCGAAAAGTTCAAGGTTTTAACTTGACTGGTATCGGAGCTGTACTTCACGCAGTAGAACATTTTTCCTATCATGTAGGGCAAGTTGCTTTTTGGGTAAAACAACTCACAAACAGTGATCTTGGATTTTACGATCAGCAGGATCTAAACCAATTAAATCCCTAAAATGCTTACAAAACGTATTATTCCCTGTTTGGATATTAAAGACGGACGCACCGTAAAAGGAGTCAATTTTGTCAATTTACGCGATGCTGGCGACCCTGTAGCACTCGCCACTCAATATGCCTCAGAACAGGCTGATGAACTGGTTTTTTTAGACATCTCTGCTACAGAACAAAAACGAAAAACACTAGCAGATCTGGTTCTAAAAGTAGCAGCAGCTATTGACATCCCTTTTACTGTAGGTGGAGGGATCGCTTCAGTAGAGGATGTTTCTGTACTCCTCAAAAACGGAGCAGATAAGGTCTCCATCAACTCTGCTGCGGTAAAACGTCCAGAATTGATCAATGAAGTAGCAAACCACTTTGGCAGCCAATGTCTTGTAGTAGCGATTGATGCAAAACAAGTAAGTGGGCAATGGAAGGTTCATTTGGTCGGAGGGAAGGTCCCTACAGAAATAGACTTGTTTAACTGGGCCAAAGAAGTGGAGGAGAGGGGTGCAGGAGAAATATTGTTTACCTCCATGGATCACGACGGTACTAAGAACGGCTTTGCAAACCAGGCTTTGGCTAAGCTGTCTGATACTGTAAACATACCGATTATTGCTTCTGGAGGAGCTGGAAGCACTCAAGATTTTATCGATACCTTTACCCTAGGAAAAGCCGATGCGGCCCTAGCGGCAAGTGTATTTCACTTTGGGACGATCCCAATACCCGAATTGAAACAAATCCTTAAAAAACAACAAATAGCAATCAGAATCTAGACTTATGAAACTCGATTTCTCTAAAAACCCAGACGGACTGATCCCCGCAATCATCCAAGATGCCCAAACACAAAAGGTATTGATGTTAGGCTATATGAATGAAGCCGCCCTAGAGCAAACGCAAGAAACAGGCCAAGTCACCTTTTACAGCCGTTCCAAACAACGCCTTTGGACTAAAGGGGAGAAGAGTGGTCACTTTTTAACTCTGGTTTCTTTAGAAGTGGATTGTGATCAGGACACCCTTTTAATCCAAGTTACACCCAACGGGCCTACCTGTCACCAAGGATCAGACACCTGTTGGGGAGAGGACAACAAAGCTTTTTATGGGTTTTTGTCTCGTCTAGAAGAAACCATTGCCCACCGTAAAGCCAACGATACTGACGAGAGCTATGTCGCTTCTTTATTTCGAGAGGGCATCAATAAAATAGCCCAAAAAGTGGGCGAGGAGGCCGTAGAAACCGTCATTGAAGCCAAAGATGATAATACCGATTTATTCCTGAACGAAAGCGCCGATTTGTTGTTTCACTTGTTGATCCTCTTACAAGCTAAAGGACACTCGCTTCAGGACGTGGTAGATATATTGGAGGGTAGGCAGAAGTGAGATTAAGGCTTACCAACAATCAATACTGATCCAGTAAATATTTCAATAAATCGGTAGTAGTTACTATACCCACCAATTTGTCGTTTTCTACAACGGGTAGCGCATGGTATTCTGCTGAAAGGAAATGTTCGGCAGTATCTTTCACGGTATCATTGGGATGGATGCATTTGGGATTGCGAACCATAATTTGTTCAAGGGTAAGGAGTTCATATACGCTGGTATCCAAACTGAAGTCATTGGGATCGTAACTGTCCACAAAACTGATCCGCGCCAGATCAGTCATACTGATGATTCCTACAATCTTTTCTCCTTGAACTACAGGCAAATGTCGCATTTTGTGTTCTTTAAAAAGGATTTCAGCTTTTTCCAAACCGTCGTTAAGGATTAGAACGATGGGGTGGGGGGTCATGATGTTTCGGATGGGTTCACGTTTTTTCATAAGAATTTGGGTTTAGTACTTAAAAATACAATAAAATGAAAAAACAGCCTATGCATTTTCTGAATTCTATCACCTCAAATGATTGTTAGCGATTTTCTTACATTTGATATGAAATAAGTATCGTACAGCCCTGTAGCTCTACTGGAACATTCTGCACGACCAACAAAAAAATACAACTATGAATACCATCAATCCCGATGTTTTCACCTTTTATAAAGCTTTAGCAAAAAACAATACTCGCGAATGGTTTGAACCTCAAAAAGCCCGATTCAAGGCTTTGGAAAAGGAAGTCAAAGCTTTTAATGAAGGAGTAAAATCTGCATTAGAAACCACTGATGAAATTGAAAAGGTTAAAATGTTTCGCATCTATAGAGATGTTCGATTTTCTAAAAACAAAACGCCTTTTAAGACCCATTTTGGAATTTCTTTTCATCGTAAAAAGCCACAACTTCGCGGAGGGTATTATATGCATCTTGCACCGGGAGACAGTTTTCTAGCTACTGGTTTTTGGGATCCCAGTCCAGCCGATTTATTACGGATCCGCAAAGAAATGGAAATCGATGCACAAGAATTACGGGAAATCATGGCGGATTCCGATTTTAAAAAGGTATGGGGAGAGCTCCAAGGAGATGCTGTAAAAACTGCTCCCAAAGGTTTTGCAAAAGACCATCCCGACATCGACCTAATTCGTCACAAGCAATTCTTATTTATCAAAAAATTTGATGATAAATCCGTACTTTCGCCTAATTTTAAAAACGAAGTGATTGCTGCATATACTGCCATAAGACCTTTTTTTGACTATATGACCAATGTACTTACAACCGATTTAAACGGAGAGTCTCTTCTTTAACCTAAACTTATGAAAAAAATAATCTTAAACTTTACATTATTTGGTGCTGCAACATTCTTACTTCTAGGATGTGCTGCCCTTAAGAGTACTAATTCCACTCTGGACTATATTCAAGCTTCGGTAGACTTAGTAGCAATCAACGACGATAAGGTTCAGGTAGAAATTACACCACCTAAAATCCAGTCCGAGGAAATCACTTTTTATATTCCTCAAATCGTTCCTGGCACCTATGAATATTCCAATTTTGGAAGGTTTATCGAAAATTTACAAGCCTATGACAGCAAAGGAAACCTTTTAGATTTTGAAGCGCTTGACGAAAACAGCTGGAAAATTTCTAATGCCAAAAAACTGGCTAAAATCACTTATTGGGCAAACGACACCTTTGACGGTCCAGGAGGAAGTGAAATTTACCCTATGGGTGGAACCAATTTTCAAGAAGGAGAGACCTTTCTTCTCAATTTACACAGTCTCATTGGATATTTTGAGGGAATGAAAGAAACTTCTTACCGCCTGAGCGTTCGATCTCCTAAAGATTTAAAAGGTTTTACCTCGCTTCCAGTTCTTTCCCAAACAGACAGTTTGGATGTCTTTACAGCCAAACGCTACTTTCATATTATTGATAACCCCATTTTATACAGTAAGCCCAATGCGGTCTCGTTTGATTTAGACAAAATCAAAGTAGGACTAGCACTTTATTCACCCTCTGGAGTTCATAAAGCAGATGCGTATCAGCCAGCTATCGAAGAGATGATGGTCGCTCAAAAAAATTTTTTAGGAGAAGCAAACAACACACCTTCTTATGATATTTTACTTCACTTAATGGGCATGGAAGATTTGCAATATTTTGGAGGTATGATGGGAGCTCTAGAACACCACACTTCAACAACAGTAGTGTTTGTAGATCAAATGCAGCCTCAGGAACTGACACAGAGTCTGGTAGATGTAGTTTCACACGAGTTTTTTCACACTCTTACTCCCTTAAATATTCATTCTGAAGAAATACATAATTTTGAATACAATACTCCAATGATGTCCCAACATTTATGGATGTACGAAGGAACAACAGAATACTTTGCCAATTTGTTTCAAATCAATCAAGGACTGATTGAGGAGCAAAACTTTTACAACCGTATCCTTGAAAAAATAAACTATTCTCAACGGTATGACGACACAATGTCTTTTACAGAAATGAGTGCTGGTATAGTAGAAGAACCCTACCAAAGCAATTACGGTAATGTATACCAAAAAGGGGCTCTGATCAATATGTGTTTGGATATTTTGATTCGTGAAAAAAGTGGAGGAGAGAAAGGTGTTTTATGGGTAATGCAAAATTTAGCAAAACGTTATGGGGCTGATAAGCCCTTTAAAGATGAGGAATTAATTGATGAGATTATAGCAATGACCTATCCTGAAGTAGGGGATTTCTTTAAAACCCATGTAGAAGGAACTCAACCGATCAACTATGAAGATTACTTAAGTAAAGTAGGCCTTACCAGAGGTGAAACGGATATTGAACTTCCTAGCATTCTTTTAAAGGATAGTCAAAGTCCGTTTTTTATGCCACAACCTAATGAAGAAGGAACTGTACAATACGTAGTAACCGGTTTGAATTCAACAATTGCTTCTATGGGTGTTCAAGAAGGTGATCTTTTCTTGGGACTAGATGGAACTTTGTTTCCAGAAATAAAACAAGAAAATGCAGAGGCTATTAATGCGATATTTACTCCAACCTTTATGTGGGATGCTCAAAAAGATTTCAGTATCACCGTAAAACGCGGTGAAGATTTACTTACCTTAACTGGTGTCACAGGAACTCCCACAGTTAAAGCTAAAGGAATTGTTGCAAATCCACAGGCAGATCCTAACGCTATAGCCTTGAGACAATCCTGGTTAAAAGAGTAATGCTAAAATCATTCTATTTTCTAATATACTTTAATAAATTATAATTTATGTTATGTAAAATAGAATGTGTTAAATAAAACTTATATTCGTTCTTAATGAAACCCTATGCCCTATGAAAACAATAAAAAGATTTTTTTTAATCGTATTATCGTTAGTTGTACTCGCAGGAATATATTTTATATACGGACTTTACATCAATCCTAAAAGTCCTAAAGGTTCTGCAGAGTATGTCAATGGAAATACTGAAATACAAATCAACTATTATCGTCCTTATAAAAAAGACCGCTTAATTTTTGGTGCACTCGAAGATGGTGCCTTAGTACCCTATGGTCAGTACTGGCGCTTAGGAGCAAATCTGACTACACAATTAAAAACAAACAAAGAACTTTTTCTGGCCGACAGAAAGCTTGCTCCGGGCTCCTACGGAATGTATGTCTACCCATATTCAGATTATTGGCAACTCATAATACATGAAAAAGACGGAGGTTTAAGCGCGTCTGAACCCGACTCTTCTGGTGTTTTGATGCAAATAAATCTACCAGTTGATACACTTTCAGAAACCCTGGAACAATTTACTATTGATTTTGTGGATCAGAATCTTCGCATCCGATGGGATACTACTCAAGTTTTAATTCCCTTTAAAGAGTGAAAAGAGCATTACAAAGACTTTGGACCTTTATTCTAATCACCTTTTTTCTCCTCTTTTTCGGTGGAATTACCTATTATATCATTGATAAAATCCAAGAGAAAAATAATCTCATGGACATTGAAGAATACAGTCCACGTTCTACCCTAATAGTTCCTGAAACAAAGCTAAAAAGATCAAAATATCCTTTTGTGGATGTTCACAATCACCAATTTGATATGCCCATTAAAGACTTATCTAAATTAGTGGAAGAGATGGACAGTCTCAATATGGGGTTTATGGTTAATCTCAGTGGTTTTCGAGGTCTGTATCTTGAACAGTCTTTAAAGAATATTAAAGAGAGTGCCCCTACCCGCTTTGGTTTGTTTTTGAATATTGACTTTGAAAAGCTTGATGATTCAAGTTTTGCTAAAGAGCAAGTAGAGCTCATAAACAAGGCTGTAGCACAAGGAGTAATAGGTCTTAAAGTATATAAATCCCTTGGACTTACAGACAAAGATAAAAAGGGAAATCGCATTGCAATAAACGATCCCAGATTGGACCCTATTTGGAAAGCGTGTGGAGATCTAAACATCCCGGTACTCATTCACAGTGGTGAACCTTCCTCTTTTTGGGAACCAAAAGACAAATACAACGAGCGTTGGCTTGAATTAAGACAAAAACCAGGTCGCTATCGTGATCCTGAAAAAAACCCTTCCTTTGAAGAAGTATTAGCAGAACAACACGCTGTATTTAAAAAACATCCCAATACTACTTTTATTAACGCTCATTTAGGATGGATGGGAAATGATTTGGACCGATTGGGGAAACATCTTGATCAATACCCCAATGTAATGACCGAAATTGGCGCAGTTTTAGCAGAACTGGGACGACAACCCAAAAGGGCACGTCAGTTTTTTATTGATTATCAAGACCGGATACTGTTTGGAAAAGATTCCTACAATGTTTCTGAATATTACACCTATTTTAGAGTACTGGAAACAGAAGACGAATATTTTGATTATTATCGAAAAAGACATGCCCACTGGAAAATATATGGTTTATCCCTTCCAGATACAGTTTTGCAAAAAGTATATTACAAAAATGCATTACATTTATTTCCTACTATTGATCAATCACTTTTTAAACCCTAAATAATGATCCTTGTAAATACACCCACCGTCCCAAACAAAGCCATTGTTGAAACACTCGGTATAGCCCGAGGGAGTACAGTCCGAGCCCGAAATGTAGGTCAAGATATTTTTGCCGGTTTAAAAAATATTGTGGGTGGAGAAATATCAGAATATACCAAGCTTCAAGCTCAGTCTCGAGAACAGGCCCTACAACGTATGGTTGAAGATGCAGAACGTATGGGAGCCAATGCCATTGTCAATGTACGTTTGACAACCTCAATGGTCATGCAAGGTTGCTCAGAAATATTGGCCTATGGTACAGCGGTAATCCTTAAATAAAATGGAATTGATTCTTTTCCTGGGAGGTGGAATTTTACTCCTTTACCTTATTTTCAAACGCATCGAAGAAAAAAAGGGCGAAAATTTCGAAGATCGAGATAACTAAAAAGGTGCTTAATTTTTAACACCCAAAAAAACATTAACCCCTTTTGGTATAGGATTTCCTGAGCTTCTTCGGAAACTTACTACTTGACCTGTGTGGTATATGGCATCGGAAATAGGTCCGTTAATAAGGTTCCATAGTGGGAATCGTACCTGCCCTCCTCCCCGTTCAAAAATCACCTCTAGCGCTTCCAATTCCTTTGGATTCATTTTTTTGAGTTGTTCCGTGGCTATTTTTAAAAAAGCTAAAGTTTCTGATCTTAGCATTTTAAATTTTTGTGGAACCTCTAAAGGAGGACGAACGGTCGCTTTATTCTGAGTTGAATTGGCAATTACTTCTGCTAGTCCATAAATATGTTCTAAAGTTTCCTTGCAAGTTTGTCCACTTTCAGAGGGACTATACTCTAAATCTACCTCACGGAGCCCCTCTGTTGCCCAGAAGTATCGAAACCCTAAGCCTTGAATCATTCGAATTATCAAATGTTCAGAAGAAAAAGTTTCTGGAGCTGGAGGTATCGATTGAAAAGGAAGGTCTTGAGCCATAAGCGAGGATGTTAAAAAGAAGAAGAGACTTGAATAGCAAACATTTTTCATTGTATTTTTGTGACTGGGTCCGTGATTCGAATTTATTAAAATACGTTCAATGTCTAACAAAAAAATCAACAGTTTTGAGGAACTCGCTAAAATCCAGTTTCAAAATTTAGCACCAGATCCCGATCCTCTTCCCCAAACAACAAAGACCTTTCAAAAACAAACACTAGAAGCGCATTTCAGTAACAAAGGACGTGGGGGTAAAACAGTTACTCTGATTAAAGGCTTTGAAGGAGATATTTCAGAACTAAAAGCCCTTGCTAAAGAACTTAAAAATGAGTTTAAAGTTGGAGGTACTGTAAAAAACGGAGACATTTTAATTCAAGGGAACTTTAGAGACCTAATTATAAGCTTTCTTCAGTCTCAAGGTCACAGTGTTAAACGTGTGGGAGGTTGATTCACCACATTACTTTTTCACTACCTGCTGCTTTTAAATACGCATTACATTTACTAAAGTGTTTGTTGCCAAACCAGTAGCCTCTATTCGCACTTAGAGGAGAAGGATGGCCACTAGTCAACACCAAGTGCTTGGCAGCGTCTATCAGTTTGATTTTTTGCTTGGCAAAACCGCCCCAAAGCATAAAAACGACACCATTTTTTTGGTTTGAAATGGCTTTAATAACAGCGTCTGTAAACGTTTCCCAACCCTGCTTTTGGTGGCTACCTGCTTGTCCAGAAGCAACTGTTAGTGTTGTATTTAATAGAAAGACACCTTGTTGTGCCCAACGTGTTAAATCACCACTTTGAGGATAAGTCAAACCAAGGTCTTCTTGTATCTCTTTAAAAATATTGATTAGTGAAGGAGGGTGAGGAATACCCTCCGGAACAGAAAAACTTAATCCATGCGCTTGACCAGCTCCATGGTAGGGATCCTGTCCTAAAATAACTACCTTTACTCTATCAAAAGGACAGCTTTCAAATGCATTAAAAATTAAAGGGCCAGGTGGGTAGCAAACACTGTTAGAATAAGCCTTTCTAACAAATTGTACCAAATTTGAAAAATAGGAGGCTTCAAATTCAGATTGCAATACCTTTTCCCAACTCGAATGTATTTGCACCTTCATGAATTTCATACATTTGCAGGGCTAAGTTAAGAAAATCTCATGGGGCAAATACCTTCAAAAACACTTGAAGATTTAGAATTTAAAGAAGTTTTAAAACAGTGTGCAAGTTTTGCTATCACACCAATGGGAAAAAAGGCTTGTCACAATCTCAGCCCTGAGATCACTCCAGAAACGATACTCAATAAATTACAGTCAGTTTCTGAATTTCTGGCTTCTTTTGAAAATGAAAATCGTATACCAAATCACGGTTTTGAAAGCTTAGAGCGAGTTTTTGGTTTGTTAAAAATTGAAAACAGCGTTTTAGAAATAGAAGATTTCAGGATTCTAGCTAGTAATACCGAAACGACTAACACTTTAGTCGCTTTCTTGAAAAAGTTTCAAGCCTACTACCCTACTCTATATCTGAGTAGTGAAGAACTCACGATAGAAAAGGAAATTAAGGCAAATGTAGACGCTGTAATTGATCGTTTTGGTGAAGTTCGGGATAATGCTTCCGAAAACTTATATCAAGTACGAAAAAAAATTCAGCAAGTACGAGGAAAAATAAGCAGCAGTTTCAACAAAGCTTTGAGTCAGTACCTCACCGCGGATTATTTAGATGATATCCGAGAATCGATTCTAGACAACAGAAGAGTACTCGCTGTAAAGTCAATGTACAGAAGGAAGATAAAAGGTACAATTATGGGGAGCTCTAAAACAGGTAGTATTGTTTTTATTGAGCCTCAAGCCACACACCTACAAAATCAAGAGTTACAAAACCTACTGTACGAAGAGGAAGAAGAAATCAAAAAAATATTGAGTAGTCTGACTGATTTTTTCCGTCCTTTTCTTCCCTATCTCATCAAACAGCATTCGTTTTTACTAGAAATTGATGTCGTTTACGCTAAAGCGCGTTACGCAAAAGAAATAAATGCCTTATTACCTAAAATCAGTTTGGATGAACGTAGATTAGAATTTAAAAATGCCTACCACCCTTTGTTGCTACAAACACATAAATTGGAAGGTAAAATAACCCATCCACAAGACATTACATTACATCCTAACCAGCGTATTATTGTCATTTCTGGACCCAATGCGGGGGGTAAAAGTATTACTCTAAAAACAGTTGGCCTATTGCAGCTTATGCTACAAACGGGTTTGTTGATTCCTGTGCATGAACGAAGTACAGCCTGCTTGTTTGATTCTATCCTCAGTGATATTGGCGACAATCAATCTATTGAAAATCATTTGAGCACCTATTCCTATCGCTTGAAAAATATGCGGTACTTTTTAAATAAATGCGATGCAAACACCCTTTTTCTAATCGATGAATTTGGAACAGGTTCTGACCCTGAGCTTGGAGGAGCTTTAGCTGAAGTTATTTTGGAAGATTTTTATGAAAGGGATGCCTTTGGCTTGATTACAACACATTATGCAAACCTTAAAGTTTTGGCTACAGAACTTCCAGCTATGAGTAACGCCAATATGCAGTTTAACAACCAAACATTAGAGCCCATTTTTAAACTCATAATGGGTGAAGCAGGAAGCTCCTTTACTTTTGAGGTCGCTCAAAAAAATGGATTGCCTTATAACTTAATCAATAGGGCAAAAAAGAAAATTGAACGCGGTAAGGTGCGCTTTGATGCCACTATCGCTAAACTGCAAAAAGAGCGTTCACAAATGCTAAAAACAGGTCAAAGTCTGAAAGAGAAAGAAAGTAAAGCAGAGGCCGAAAGCGATCGTATGGCAAAGATGAATGCTAAACTCAAATCAAAATTGGTGAGTTACCAAGAATTGTTCGATCACAACCAAAAAATGATTGTTTTGGGAAATAAACTCAATGATATTGCTGAGCATTATTTTGAAAATAACAAAAAAAGACCTCTAATTGCTGGCTTACTTAAATTGGTTGAAAGTGAAAATGCTAAGAGAAAGCGAAAAACAGCTGCTGTTGCAAAAAAAGAACGCGAGTTAAAGAAACAATTAGATAAAGAAGTTCAAAAAGAACTTGTTACTGTCCGCAAAGAAAAAAAGAAAAATACCAAAGTAGCACCTCCTCCTCCAAAGCCAAAACTAAATATTGGTGACCGAGTACGTCTTTTTGACGGCCGTGCTGTAGGAACAATTGATTCCATTGAAAAAAACAAAGCTGTAGTCAATTACGGTCTTTTTACAACTCAAGTGAACTTAGATCTTCTGGAACTTGTAGAAGCTAAAAAAACAAAATGAGTTACTTCATTGTCTTTTTTGATGACACTTGTGTTTTCTGCAATTTTTGGGTAAAGAAATTGGTTCAATGGGACAAAAATGATCGATTGCGCTTTTCTTCTCTACAGAGCCCGTTTGCAAGGCGTTTTTTTAAAGAACATTCCTGTCAACTCCTTGACAAAGATGCTCTTATTACCTGGGAGCATACCAAGGGATATCAATCTGAAGCTGATGCTGTTTTTGCCATCCTAAATCAATTAGGAGGTCTATTTATTGTGTTGAAAGTCTTTCGGATTCTTCCTACAAGTTTTTTAAATGAATTGTATGGTTTAATTGCAAAAAACCGTTACAAATGGTTCGGTAGAAAAACCAGTTGTGATTTGCCCTCTAAAAACCAAAGCAATAAATTTTTATAAAAAAGGAATCTTGTATTTTCAATTAAATACATAAACTATTTTTATAGTGATAAAAACCTATAAAAAAGGACAATAACGCCTCAAAAAAGAGGAAAAAACGAATACTACTCCTTCAAGAAACAGGAGGTCTCCTTAGGAGATACGGGATTTACTTAAGAAGTAGGAGGATCCTTTAGCTTTCCAATAGATTTACCCACTATCATTGATACTGCTGCATCACCAGTTACATTGACGATGGTACGACACATGTCTAGGGGTCTGTCAATGGCAAAGATCAAAGCCAATCCTGCTTCAGGAATTCCTGCTTGAGCCAAAACTATCACAAGCATTACGATTCCAGCACTAGGAACAGCAGCAGTACCTATTGAAGCGAGTGTAGCTGTAAAGACAATTCCTAGCTGTGCTGAAAGGCTCAAATCCAATCCAAAGGCTTGGGCTATAAAGACTGCTGCTACACCTTGATAAACCGATGTACCATCCATATTGATTGTAGCCCCTATAGGCAATACAAAACTTGCTACTTCCTCATCTACTCCCAGATTGTCTTCTACACATTCCATGGTAACGGGGAGTGTTGCTGCACTGGAACTCGTAGAAAAAGCTAAGAGTTGTGCAGGAGCAATTCCACGCATAAAAAAAGAAGTTTTTCTTTTTGTAAAAAGCCTAACAATTATGATATATATCACTATCATTGCTGCCAATCCCAACAAAAGTGTAATCGCATAAAGGGCTAGAGCTTGAAAGAGTTCTAAACTAGGAGCTTCTACAACCAAAGCAGCCAATAATGCAAAAACACCATAAGGTGCAGCTAGCATAATAAGATCGATGAGTTTGAGAATAATCAAATTGAAAGAATCAAAGAATTTTTTTACAGGCTTTACTTTCTTCTCAGGGAGCAAAATCATGCCAATTCCAAAGAATAAAGCGAAAAAAATGACCTGCAGCATATTTCGATTGTTTGAAGCCGCAAGAAAAATATTTGAAGGGACCACATCAACAAGAGCCTGAAGAGGTCCAGATTCTCTTTGTTTAGCTGCTGCTGCTTGTTTTTCTTGAGTGTCTGTTGCATAAGCTTCTACCAGTTCATTGCGTGTTTCTACACTTATGGATTTGCCTGGTTGTATAACATTGACTAAAATCAAACCGATAGTAACCGCTGTAAGTGTGGTCAACATATACGTTATTATCGTTCGCCCCCCCATCTGAGATAGCTTGGAAATGTCTTTTAAGTCTGAAATTCCCTTTATTAGAGAGGCCAAGATTAAGGGTACAGCTATCAGTTTTAACAAGTTTATAAATATGGTTCCAAAAGGCTTGATGTAGTTTCCTACAAATTGAGTGCCCATTGGGACAAAAGATAGGAGTAGTCCAAAAAGAACTCCAAGTCCCATCCCAATTAAAATTTTCCAGTGTAAAGCGAGTTTTTTCATCTGTTCTTATTTATTTTATTCAGATGTAACATTCTTCAATTTACAAACTGCTTTTAATAGGGTAAATTGACACAAATGTTTCATGGGTTAGATTTTGTTGGTGCGTTTGCGAAGGCTAAAATCAGCTAATACCATAGCAGCCATAGCCTCCACAATTGGTACTGCTCTAGGCACAACACAGGGATCATGCCTCCCTTTACCTTGCATTTCTACTGCTTCGCCTTTTGCATTTATAGTATTTTGGGATTGCATGATTGTTGCGACAGGTTTAAATGCAACTTTGAAATAGATATCCATACCGTTTGAAATTCCACCTTGAATTCCTCCTGAGCGATTGGTTTGAGTTGTCCCGTCTGTATTGAATAAATCATTGTGTTCACTTCCTTTCATACGAGTCCCTTCAAATCCACTTCCATATTCAAAGCCTTTGACTGCGTTGATCGATAGCATGGCTTTGCCTAATTCTGCGTGAAGCTTGTCAAAAGCAGGTTCACCAAGACCCACAGGAACATTTTTAATAACACAACTCACTACACCTCCTACGGTATCTCCTTCTTTTCTTATTTGTTTGATTAGCTGTTCCATTTGGCTTGCCATTTCAACATTAGGGCATCGTACAGCATTGGTCTCTATCAACGAAAGATCAACTTCTGAAGGTGGTGTATTTAAAGATAGTGAACCTACTGCAGAAACATATGCATTGATAGTGATCGGATTTAAAATTTGTTTCGCAATCGCACCAGCTACTACGCGACTTGCAGTTTCACGAGCCGAGCTTCTACCCCCTCCGCGGTAATCTCGAATACCATATTTTTCATCATAAACATAATCTGCATGAGAAGGACGATAACTGTCTTTGATGTGTGTATAGTCATGTGACTTTTGATTGGTATTGTGAATAGCAAAGCCAATAGGGGTACCTGTAGTCTTTCCTTCAAAAATACCTGAAAAAAAAGTGACCTCATCCGGCTCTTTCCGTTGAGTTACAATAGCGGATTGACCTGGTTTTCTTCGATCTAAATCTCGTTGTATTGCATCCAAATCTAATGAAATACCAGCTGGACATCCGTCGATAACACCTCCAATAGCTGGACCATGCGATTCTCCAAAGGTAGCGAGCTTAAAAAGTGTTCCAAAAGTGTTTCCTGACATACTTCCTTCTTTAGCTTCAAAGATATAGTTTCTGTTTAGAAAGTCTTTTGGAGTTTTCTTTTTTTTAACGCTATGTCCTAGACATAAGAACTCAGCTTGACTTTAAAGCCTGTCTCAACAGGGTAATGGGGTGATAGCTTTCTCGCTGAGTACCATCGTAAATTTGATGCCTACAACTGGTTCCGTTTGCTGCAATCACTACTTCAGGAGCTGCTTTTCGTACAGCTGGAAAAAGACGTTCCTCCCCCACTTTCATACTCACCTCATAATGCTCTTTCTCATATCCAAAAGATCCTGCCATACCGCAACAGCCTGTGTTTAAAAGGCGTACTTTGTAATTTACAGGAAGGTTTAGCAGTTGAAAACTATCAGCTGGGTTTCCTAAAGCTTTTTGGTAACAATGTGCATGAATTTTAATCTCCTTGTCTTCTTCATGAAACTGATCCGAACAGAGATTTCCTAATTTAATCTCATTTGCTAAAAAAGTTTCAACAGTATAACAATTTGCCGCTAGGGCTTTTGCTGCTTTTTGATCACTTGCAAGTTTGGGATATTCATCTATAAAAGTATAGATCGCTGACGGTTCAATACCTAAAAGAGGAACTTTAGGTGAAATACGGGATTTATACAAATTTATGTTGTGATCTGCACAAGCTTTTGCTTGTTTTAAAAAACCTTTAGAAATGTACGTTCTTCCACTTTCAGAGGGCGGTAAAAGTTGCACTTGATAGCCTAAACCCTCAAGCAAATAAATTGCATCTCTACCTAATTCAGTATCGAGATAGTTGGTAAACTCATCTAAATATAAATAAACACTTCTTTTTGATGTATCTAAAGTGTTGTTATTTAATGTTTTATATAATGACTTTTTGAGTTTGGGTAGAGTTCTTTCAGGGGCTATTCCTAAGTATTTTTTAATTATTCCAGAAAACCAAGCATTAGTAAGTAAGGTGTTTTGTACACCTCTTACTGGTTGGGCGTAACGATTCAGCTTTCCAAAATAAGCAAACATTTTATCTCTTAAAGAAGCTCCATTTGATTTGTAATATTGATACAAAAACTCTGCTTTATAGCTTGCTACATCAACACTACTTGGACATTCTGTAGCACAAGCTTTACAACTCAAACACAAATCCATAACCTCTTTTAACGCTTTATTATCAAAAGCATTGGGATGTTGGTTTTGGTTGAGGACCTCTCTGAGTACATTAGCCCTTCCTCTTGTATTGTGCTTTTCTTCACGTGTTGCTCGATAGCTAGGACAGAGTGTTCCCGAAGGCTGTAGTGAACGACACTTTCCAGCTCCATTACACTTTTCTGCAGCTCTGAGTAGACCCTGATCTTCAGAAAAATCAAAAGCTGTTTTAAAATCCGGTGTAGTCTGTATCGAAGTTCTCAAGTTTTGATCCATCGGATAGGGATCCACTATTTTGCCTGGATTAAAAATATTATGTGGATCAAAAAGAGTTTTAATGGTTTTAAAAAGGCTGTAGTTCGGCTCTCCTAAAACTAGTGGGATGAACTCAGATCGAACAATCCCGTCACCGTGCTCTCCACTCAATGAACCTTTGTATTTCTTTACCAACTTTGCTACTTCAAATGTGATTTCCCTAAAATCCCGAACACCTTCTTCTGTTTTCAGATTGAGTATGGGTCGCAAATGCAATTCCCCAGCCCCAGCATGGGCATAATAGACAACCTCTTGACCGAAACGCTTCATTAACTGTTGAAATTCTTCGATATAACTTGCTAATTCATCCAATGGAACAGCAGTGTCTTCTATACAAGCAACTGCCTTGTGGTCTCCGACTATGTTTCCCAGTAAACCTAAACCAGCATGTCTCAATTCATTTGCCAGTTCAATTTCTTCTCCCCACAGTGGGACCGTGGCATAGGCCAATTTTTTTGAAGAAATAGTCTCTTCCAAAGCGGCTAACTCTTGCTTGAGTTTTATGGCACTTTCGTTGCGTAATTCCAATAAAAGTATTGCCTTGGGATCCCCTTTTATAAAAAAACGATTCTTCTCATAACCTGCATGCCCTTTTGTACAATCTAGAATGGTTTTGTCCAACAATTCACATGTGAATAATGGGTACTCCATTACAGGAACAACTGCTTGCATGGCCTCAGAGATACTATTGAAATGCAATGCTAAAAGCACCGTATTTTCAGGTGGTAGTGGGTCTAGTTTTAGAGTAATTGCGGTCGTAATCGCCAATGTACCTTCACTCCCCGCAAGTAACTTGCAAAGATTAAACGCTTCACCGTTTTCTTCAAAAGGATTCATTTTAATGAGTTCATCTACAGCGTAACCCGTATTTCTTCTGTGAATACTATAGTCCGGAAAATCTTTTTTGATATTGTCTCGAACCGCATCAATCATCAATACATTGATCAATTCACGATAAATACTTCCCTCAAAATTCTCAGCTTCACTCTTCTTTTTCAACTCTTCACTCGAACAAGAATCAATTTTACACAAGCTTCCATCAGAAAGCACTACTTGAAGTGATTTTACTTTATCTCGGGTAACACCGTACCGAATAGAGGTTGTGCCGGATGAATTGTTTCCAACCATACCCCCAAGCAAGCAATAGGGCGAGGTAGAGGTGTTGGGTCCAAAAAAGAGCCCTTCCTTAGCGAGAAAACGATTTAGCGTATCCCTGTTTACTCCAGGTTGTACAGTTACTGTTTTTTCTTCAGGATTAAAATCGAGAATTTGTGTAAAATAACGTGATACGTCTACAACTATACCTTTTCCCACACATTGTCCTGCAAGGGAAGTACCTGCAGCTCTTGGAATAAGACTCGTCTTGTGCTTTTGTGCAAAAACTACTAATGTTTGCAAATCTTGCACGTTCTTTGGAAAAGCTACAGCCTCTGGAAGCATTTTGTAAACCGAAGCGTCAGTAGCATATAGTACTTTGTGTAATTGATCCCATTCTAAACCTCCCTCCAGTTTCTTTTTTAAAGCTATTAAATGCTGCTTCACCAGTAATTACTTCTAATTAATAATTGTCCACAGGCTAAAATAAGCATAAGTTTTTCATTTCCTCTCAATTGATTAATTTAGCGGAAAATCAATTGATTATGTTTCGAACTCTACTCGTTCTTTCCGTTGTTTCGCTTCTTTTTAGTAATTGCCAAAGCGATTCCAATACTTTCAAAATAAAAGGCAGTTCTGACCTATCGGATGGAAGCTTACTTTTCCACATCGTAGCAGACAGTAACAACCAGCCTAAAACACTTGACACACTTACAGTCAATAAGGGTACCTTTGATCTCAAAACACAAATTAGTGAACCTGAGTTCCATTTTATACAAATCGAAGGTCAGAATACCACCTTTCCATTCATAGCTGAAAACGGCACCGTATCTCTAGAAATTTATAAAGACAGCATAGGGCTTTCTAAAGCCACAGGAACTGTTTCTAATGATGATTTTATGAAATACAAGTCCGAAACTAAAGTTTACATCGAATCACTCAATGGAATAGGCAACGATCTGCAACAGGCTTTAATCTTGAAAGACAGTCTTCTAGCACAAGATCTACAACAACAATACCAAGAAGTTCGAGTTCAAATTCAGGACTACGAGCTTGATTTCTTAAAAGCAGCTCCTAATTCCTTACTTTCCATATTGATTTTAGAGCGATTTGTAGCCAATAAAGTACTCCCTAACGAGGAAGCAAAAGCATTATTTGAAGGACTTTCTGATCGCATTAAAAATACCAAATCTGGAAGAGCAGTAAAGCAACAAGTAGAAAAAGCACCAGAGGCAGAAGTGGGTCAATTGGCCCCAGAGTTTGAAGGTCCAAGTCCTGACGGAAATTCATTTGCACTGAAAAGCAACTTAGGGAAAATTACAATCATTGACTTTTGGGCAAGCTGGTGTCGACCCTGTCGTGTAGAAAACCCCAACTTGGTTCAGCTATACAGAAAGAATAAGAACAAAGGCTTGAGCATCGTAGGAGTTTCTCTTGACAAAGACAAAAACAAGTGGATCAAAGCAATTGAGGACGACGGATTGACTTGGGGTCACGTTTCTAACCTTCAATTTTGGAATGACCCCATTGCCAAACTTTACAAGGTGACTGCAATCCCAGCTACTTTTGTACTTGACGAAAAAGGGGTTATCATAGCAAAAGATTTACGCGGAATTGAGTTATACAATAAAGTTGAAGAGCTCCTAAACAAGATTTAATTTCGCTTTCTTATTTGTTTCTATACAAGAAAAAACCAGCTATAAGAACTGTAAGTGTAAGCACTCCTAACATCAATTGGGAGTTGAACACTACTTCAAAATCAAAGAAGAGCGTAACAAGAATTCCTCCTACAGCACCACCAAAATGAGCTGTATGTCCAATGGAATCATTTTGGGCTTTCATTCCATAAAGCGTATACAAAAGATAGCCTATTCCGAAAAGATAACCAGGAATGGGAATAGGAATAAAAAACAACATCAACTCCAAGTTAGGATAAAGCAATAAAGCGCTGAAAAGCACGCCTGTTACAGCTCCACTTGCCCCGACTGCGGTATAATACGGTTGTTTATAATGAAACAGATAGGCAAAGAAATTACCCATCAATAGACTGATAAAATACAACAACAACAATGAAAGGGAGCCTATAGCATCTACTACTATTGAAACAAAAAAATAAAAAGTTATCATATTGAACAACAAGTGGGTCGTGTTCACATGAAGAAAGCCCGCACCTATAAAACGGCGGTATTCACCGTTCTTAATGCTTTCAATTTGAAATTTAAACCGATCAAAAAAAAGATCGTCTTTAAATCCTTTCAAGCTAGCGATTACATTAGCGGCAATAAGAAGGATTCCAACGGCAGGAAGTTGTTGTAACATCGGTTATTTTAGATCAAACACTATACCTTGTGCAAGAGGTAATTCTGATGAGAAATTGAGTGTATTGGTTTGTCTCCTCATATAGGCTTTCCAGGCATCAGAACCACTTTCACGGCCTCCACCAGTTTCTTTTTCTCCTCCAAAAGCACCCCCAATTTCTGCACCCGAAGTACCAATATTGACATTGGCAATTCCACAATCACTTCCCCAATGAGATAAAAAGGTTTCTGTTTCTCTCATATTCAATGACATGATAGAAGAAGACAACCCTTGTTTCACTTCATTTTGAATGGCTATTGCTTCTTCCAAAGGACCAGAATATTCCATTACATAAAGTATGGGAGCAAAGGTTTCTTGATGCACTATGGGAGCATCATGTGCTATTATAGCCACCGCTGGTTTCACATAACACTTACTTCCATAAACTTTTTCAGGCAGCACTCCTCCGGGGACCAGCCAGCTTCCACCCTCCTTTTCTACTTGAGCTAAAGCGGTTTCGTACATCTCTACAGCAGCAGTATCTATAAGAGGTCCTACGTGATTGTTTTGATCTAGAGGAGTTCCAATACGCAATTGCTGATATGCTTTTTTAAGCACTGATGTGAATTCAGAAAAAATGGACTGATGTACAATTAATCTTCGTGTAGAAGTACAGCGTTGTCCACAGGTACCCACAGCTCCAAATACAGCCGCCCTCATAGCAGTATCGATATCAGCATTGGGTGTTACTATTATTGCATTATTGCCTCCCAATTCTAAAAGTGTTTTTCCCAAACGGGCACCAACACGCTGCGCAACTTCTTTTCCCATTCGCGTAGAGCCTGTAGCAGAAAGCAAGGAAATCCTATGATCTTCTGACATCCATTTTCCTACTTCAGCACCACCATTTAAAACACAAGAGACACCCTCTGGAATCTGATTCTCTCTTAAAACTTCAACAATTAAATTTTGACAAGCAATACTACACAAGGGAGTTTTCTCACTGGGTTTCCAAACACAAACGTTCCCACATACCCATGCTAAAGCTACATTCCAACTCCAAACTGCAACTGGAAAATTAAATGCTGAGATGATTCCTACTACTCCTAGTGGATGATACTGTTCATATAATCTGTGCGAGGGCCGTTCTGAAGTCATGGTAACGCCGTGTAATTGTCTTGAAAGTCCAACAGCAAAATCACAGATATCAATCATTTCTTGAACTTCGCCCAGCCCTTCTTGCAAGGATTTTCCCATTTCCCAAGAAACCAACTGACCCAGTTCTTCCTTTTTTTCTCTTAGCTTGTTTCCAAACTGACGTACCAATTCACCCCTTTGTGGTGCTGGAATTTTTCTGAAAGACAAAAAGGCATTTTCAGCACTTTCTATAACCGCTTCATAATCTTGAACAGAAGCAGTAATAACTTTACCTAAAAGAGACCCATCAACAGGGCTGTAAGAATTGATTAACTCACCCGAGCCCGTCCAATTCCCTCCAGCGCTGCAGGCATTTTGTAGCGATTCTATCCCTAAATTCTTTAAAATCTTTTTAATATCCATTTTTTTATCTTTTCAATTGTGAGCTAAATGTGCTTTCAAAAATTCGGTCTGCATTAGACGTTTCAAACCCTTCTCTTCTGTGATTTCTTTTAATTTCAGATTGTTTGAGCTGATTGAATTCAGGTAGTACTCCTCGTTCTGCAAATTCAACATAACTCCCAGCTATTTTTCTTGTTTCCTTGTTTGCAAATAGAGCTTCAACTTCATTTGCAACAGAGCTACTTTGTCGCAACAGCAGGTCAGCACTTGTTTTAATTTCACCTCCTGAGGTATTTAATCGAATGCCTATGCCCTTCAAAAAAAGATTAAAATCCTCGAGTTTATTGTAAGGCTCTGGCAGATCGTGAACACTGATTGTGTAGTGGTTGAGATAATACCTATTGTAAATTACCCAAGCTGCATATTCGCTTTCCTTTAGGAGAGTTTCGTAATCTTCAAGTGTAGGCAAATTCCACAAAGGGGTTTGAAAATAATGTGTAACTGCTCGGGCATCATTTAAATCTAAAGCATCTACTGGATCAGATTTAACAGAATCTGTATAAGAATAAATAATTTTTTGCACTGCTTCAGAGAGTGTTGGAACTTTCAGTTCACTGATGAAAATCCGAGGCAAGTCTGGAGAAGGCGGCGCATACCAATAGGCATCCAGTTTTTTTGCCTCAAAATGATAAAAATCCATTCTTTCATACCCGTGCGCCAAAAATATTTTCTCAAAAGAGGCGATTCCTAAATGAGGTACACCCATAGTACGAAAAGCAATGTGGTCATTGATGATTTCATTTTGACTAGCTACCATTTTTTTTTGAACCATTGCGGCTGTGATTTTCTTTACGTCAGGAACACGATTGGCATAGACTTCAAAAAGCGCATCCAATATCTGGGTCATTGTGGTAGTAGTTTCAAATTTCATGGTGCTGAGATTAGATTGTTTTATAAAAATAAGGCTCCTGTTGGAGTTTCCAAGAATTTTTCAAAAGGAATTTCCTCTTGTTTTAAAAAGCCTTTTTGTGGCAAACTTCCCGAAGCAACCATTTCGACAACAGCAACCAGTGAAGCAGCAGTAGTCCAAGAAATGGCCCGCCATTTTTTACCTGCTATTGTTATGGGATGGAATGCTTTGTAGTACTCTTTTCGCGATAGTGTCTTGTTTTGCCAACCTTCTACAACGGCATAAACATAAACAACATCCTCCTCAACGGGAGGCTTTGCATTGCTCAATATGCGTTCTAATTGGTCTTTATCTTCTTTTAAAATGAGTTCATATATTAAAAAGCGCATAAGCTTTCCATGCCCAGGATAACGAATCGTCTTATAATTTAATGTATCGACCTTTCCCTCAAAAGTATCACAAAGGGTTCCCAGTCCTCCAGAAGTAGTAAACGCTTCAAATTCCTGTCCTTCAATATTGATGTATTCAAAACCCTCTAGGGAGGATACCAACTTCTTTTTTCCGTTGTGTATCGCTTCTGCATCATTAATGTATTCATTGATTACTCCATGGGGAGACCAAGTAAAAGAATAAGCCAACTGCCCGTTTGGATATCGAGGCAACGCTCCAACTCGTAATTCGATATCGCGTAATTGATCGAAATTCTTAGTCAAATCCATCCCAATAATCCCTATTAAACCAGGTGCTAAACCACATTGAGGAGCTAGAACTGACTCTGATGTCTTACTTAAAGATTGAATAAATTTTGTCGTAGGGACATCTTCAGTTAAATCAAAATAATGCACACGACAATCATGTGCTATTTGTGCAATAGGTTTGTTTAAAAAGTATGGAAGTGCAGAAACAACAGCATCGTACTTCTCGATTTCTTTTTTCATAAAATCAAGATCTGCTACGTCACCTTGCTGACAAACAAAAGGAAGCTTATAATCATAGTGTGGTTCTTTTTTATCCAAGGCAGTGACATTAAAACGTTCGCTAAGCAAGACCCCAACAAGACTCCCAACTTTTCCCATACCAAGGACTAAAACATTTTTTATTTGTAACATTATTAGTGTATTTTGTTATATATGTAACAATATTACTTTCTTTTTATTTTTAATTCAACACTTAGGACGTAGAATAGAACTTGAGTTATTAACAAAATAAAAAGCGAAAGCTGTATTTTTGAAAAAAAATCGGTGCAGGCTTTACTTTATTATTCCTTACTTCCACTCCTTTACCTCATTGCGTATCTGCCTTTCCCCCTTTTTTACAAACTTTCAGATGGCGTTTGTTTTATTATGTATCGTCTATTTGGTTACAGAAAAGAAGTAGTACGTTCAAATTTAAAACGCGCTTTTCCAAATAAAACAACTGAAGAATTGAATCAAATTGAAAAACGCTTTTACAGTCATTTATGTGATTTGTTTTTAGAAATGATCAAATCTATGGGGATGAACAAAAAAGACATGCTCTTGCGCTTTAAAGTAAAAAACATAGATGTACTCCAAAATTACGAAAGTCAAAAGCGTTCTGTCTTTTTAATGTGTGGCCATTATGCATCCTGGGAATGGATGATGTCATTAGGATACCATATAGACCATCGCGGCATAGGTATTTATAGGCCCTTGAGCAATCCTTATTTTGATCGATTGCTTAAAAAAATTAGAAGCAGACATAATGCAGACATGATTTCGATGAAAACGGCGGCAGCAACTATTAAAGAAAATGAGGATAATCAAATTTTAGGTGTTTACGGTTTTGCAAGTGATCAGTCGCCTCGACCTAAACCCTTAACGTATTGGCGAGATTTTCTCGGCGTTCGCGTACCAGTCTACACTGGCGCTGAACGTTTAGCTAGAGAATTGAATATTCCTGTCGTTTTTGGTAAAATTACACGTGTTAAACGGGGTTACTACGAGGTTGAATTTAAAGCCATTTCGGATGAACCTAAAGCCACCCAGGAAAATGAGATTACCGATATTTTTACAGAATACTTGGAAGCCCAAATCAAGGAAGATCCAAGTCAGTATTTCTGGACCCACAAACGATTTAAATTTGCTAAAGCAACTGTTTGATTTCTTCAATAAATCGATCTGCTAGAGAGCTTGCAACTGATTCACTTTTAGCTTCTGTATAAACTCTTATGATGGGCTCAGTATTTGATTTTCTCAAATGTACCCAAGCTTCTTGAAAGTCAATTTTTACTCCGTCTACAGTTGAAATTTTTTCATTCCTATATGCTTTGCTTATACGTTCCAAAAGTGCATCAACGTCCATTCCCTTTTGAAGTGTGATTTTTTTCTTACTCATAAAATATGATGGATAACTCGATCGCAATTCTGAAACTTTGACCTTGCGCTCCACCAAAAGAGATAAAAACAAAGCAACTCCAACCAAGGCATCACGACCGTAATGCAAGGCTGGATAGATCACTCCACCATTTCCTTCACCGCCGATTAGAGCTCCAACACGTTTCATCTCGGTCACTACATTGAGCTCTCCTACAGTACTCGCGGTGTAGGTTCCTCCTAATGCAATTGTAAGATCTGCAAGGGCACGTGTAGAGGATAGATTTGATACCGTAGGACCAGATCCTTTTGAAAGGAGATAATCTGCACAGGCAACCAGGGTATACTCCTCTCCAAACAACTCTCCTTTTTCATCTACAAAAACCAAACGATCCACATCGGGATCAACAGCAATACCCAAGTCCGCTTGCTGATCGATTACTGCTTGACACAAATCTCCCAAATGTTCTTTTAATGGTTCAGGATTGTGAGGGAAAATCCCGTTTGGTGTACAGTGTATAGGTATTGTTTTGAGCTGTAATTTATCCAATAGTTTTGGTATAGCAATACCTCCAGAAGAATTGACTCCGTCGACAACAACAGTAAAATCTGATTTTTTGATTTCAGTTGTATTCACTTTTTCAAGAGCTAAAACCGCGTCTATATGTCTGTCAATATAATCGTCTATTTTCTGAATCACACCCAAGCTTTCAACTGCTGCGTATTGAAAAGCCTCTTCTTTTGCAAATTCTAGTATAGTGGCTCCTGCATCTGCGTTGATAAACTCTCCATCTCTATTTAAAAGTTTTAATGCATTCCATTGTTTGGGGTTATGACTCGCGGTTAAAATTATCCCACCTTGTGCTTGTTCTAAAGGAACTGCTACTGCAACTGTGGGTGTAGTAGATAATCCCAAATCAACAACATTTATCCCCATACCAACCAGTGTTTGATTGACTAAGCTATGGACCATAGTGCCAGAAATTCGAGCATCTCGCCCTGTTACTACAGTCAATGAGCCTTTGTTTTCATTCTGTAACCATTGTGCATATGCTGAAGTAAATCGCACAATATCTAAAGGGGTAAGATTTTCGTTTGGAATTCCACCTAGGGTTCCTCGAATTCCAGAAATCGATTTTATTAGGGTCATTTGAATTTGAATTTGAATTTATTTGCTGCAAGTTAACGGATTATAAAAAAACAGCTGAGAGGGTCTCATAAATTAATTGGCAAGGCATTTATTATTTTTTATTTCTTGCCGCATTGAATCAGCAGCAATTGAAAACTATGGGGCTTGAAATGACTTGCAATTAATTACTTTAGCAGGATGAATTTTTTAGCTCATGTCTTTTTATCCGGCAACAACACTCCCCTAGCTATTGGTAATTTGATTGCAGATCGGATCAAGGGCAATCAGGTAAAAAAGCTTCCTTCAGAAATTCAAAAAGGGGTTTATTTGCATCGAGAGATTGATGAATTTACCGATAATCACCCAATATTTAAGGAATGTGTCCGTGAACTTTTCCCTAAATACCGACATTACAGTCGTGTGCTTGTAGATATGTATTTTGATCATTTTCTAGCTGCAAATTGGCAGTGTTACCACCCTGTACCCTTAGCTGAATTTTCAGAGGATTTTTATGTTAAATTAGAAGTAGAGTCTACTCAATTTTCGGATTCCATACAAAATTTTATCCGTGCATTGATTCGTTACAATTGGTTTGATGAGTACCGAACCTTGGAGGGTCTTCGCAAAATATTAAGTCAAATGGAGCGGCGTACAAAATTTCCATCAAATTTGGCTGCCGCTACTGAAGATTTACACCAAAAATATCCTTATTTTGAGGGTCGTTTTTTTGAATTCATGACAGAATTAATCTCTTTTACAAAAAACAAATTAGCATGATTACAACTATATTTAGAAATACCCGTATTCTTTTTTTAGCTATTAGTTTCTTGATTTTAGGATGTAGCAATCCAAAACCCATCAAAGGAGCTGTAGTAAGTGCCCGTGAAGAAGCCTCAGCAATTGGTGTAGCGATAATGAAGCAGGGAGGCACAGCCTTTGATGCTATGATTGCAACTGATCTAGCTCTTACCGTATGTTATCCCAATGCAGGAAATATATCTGGAGGAGGTTTTGCTGTTTACAGGACAAATGAAGGAGAAATAGGCAGTTTGGATTATCGTGAAAAAGCTCCTTTGGGAGCTTCTTCAGACATGTACCTTGACGCAGAGGGCAATGTCATTCCAAATAAAAGCACTTTAGGGGGACTGGCTGTGGGAGTTCCTGGAACAGTGGCTGGTTTAGTTGCTCTTCATGAAAAATTCGGGACACTGCCCTGGGAAACACTTGTTCAGCCTGCTATAGACTTGGCGAGGAAGGGTTATGTAGTCACAACAAAACAAGAGCAAAGCTTTAAGAGTAAAAAAGATGATTTTATAGCTGTTAATGGTCCAGAAACATTTTATGCTCAAGAGTTCAAAGCGGGAGATTTAGTTCAAAATGTAGCGTTGGCAGAAACCCTTGAACGAATTGCTAAATTCGGAAAAGCTGGTTTTTACGAGGGTCCTGTGGCAGACGATTTAGTAGAACGAGTACAAGAAACCGGCGGTATCATTACACATGAAGACCTGCTCTCCTACGAGCCCGTGTGGAGGGACCCCATCCAATTTAAATACAAGGATTTAATGTTATACGCAATGGGACCCCCTTCCAGTGGAGGAATTTGTCTTGGACAAATCATGAAAATGATAGAACCCTATGATGTTGGACAATACCAGCATAACTCTTTATCAGCCATGCAAGTCATTGTAGAAGCAGAACGTCGTTCCTATGCAGATCGAAGCTTATATCTAGGTGACCCAGACTTTGTAAAGATTCCAAAAGACAGCTTACTAGATGGCGATTATCTTTCAAAAAGAATGCGCTCTTTTACCTTTGAAAAGGCTACAAAGTCCTCGGATATAGCTCCTGGAACGATACAATGGGAAGAAAGCGAAGAAACTACCCACTACTCCATTGTAGATCCTCAAGGAAATGCAATAGCTGTAACTACTACCCTAAATGGAAGTTATGGATCGAAAGTCTTTGTTGAAAAAGGGGGATATTTTCTAAACAATGAAATGGACGATTTCAGCAGTAAACCTGGAGTACCCAACATGTTTGGCTTAATTGGCGGAAAAGCAAATGCAATCGCTCCTCAAAAAAGAATGCTCAGTGCCATGACCCCTACCATAGTTGAAAAAAACGGTAAGCTTGCAATGGTAGTAGGAACACCAGGGGGGTCCACCATAATTACTTCGGTATTACAAACCATACTGAATGTTTATGAGTTTGACATGGATGTTCAAAGTGCTGTTGCTGCACCGCGGTTTCACCATCAGTGGTTACCAGATGTCGTCGTTTTTGAGCCAGGTCTATTTGACCCTTCACTAATCAAATCATTACAAGCAAAAGCTTATGACATAAAGGAGGAATACAGTAGAATTATTGGAAGAGTAGATGCTATTCAAGTTTCTGAATCTGGAGAAATCAGTACAGGCGCTGACCCAAGGGGAGATGATACTGCCGTACACCTTTATTAAAAAAGATAAATACTATAGAGTCCTTTTTATGTCCTATTTTTGTGAGCTCATGCAATGAAGAAAAATTCGAATTCAATACACATTGAAGGAGCTCGTGTACACAATTTAAAAAATATTGATCTACAAATTCCAAGAGATCAATTGGTTGTTATTACAGGCTTGTCTGGTAGTGGTAAATCATCCTTAGCTTTTGATACACTCTATGCAGAAGGACAACGTCGCTATATGGAGACATTTTCTGCTTATGTAAGACAATTTCTAGGATCTATGGAGCGACCTGAGGTTGACAAAATCGACGGACTATCACCTGTTATAGCGATCGAACAAAAAACCACCTCTAAAAGTCCTCGTTCTACCGTTGGTACAATAACGGAGCTATATGACTTTTTTAGGCTTTTATTTGCACGTGTGGGAACAGCCTACAGCTATCTTACTCAAGAAAGAATGGTGAGTTATACGGATTCGCAAATCCTAAAACTCATTTCTGAAGAATACCAGAACAAAAAAATCAGTCTACTCGCTCCCATAATTAAATCGCGTAAGGGTCACTATCGAGAACTTTTCGATTCACTCTCTCGCCAAGGCTTTTCAAAAGTCCGTGTAGATCAGGTTATCACTGACTTAAGCCCGGGCATGAAAGTAGATCGCTACAAAACTCATGATATCGAACTGGTCATTGACCGATTTACTGTTAAAAATGATGAAGCCTTTTTAAAACGTCTAGAAGACTCTATGTCCACTGCGCTACATTATGGGCAAGATATTCTTATGGTTTATGATTTAGACGATGCTACAACGCGATATTTTAGCAGAAATCTCATGTGCCCGTCTTCTGGAATATCCTACCCTGCTCCAGAACCCAACACTTTTTCCTTCAACTCACCAAAAGGAATGTGCCCTAGCTGTAAAGGACTTGGCGTGCAACACAAAGTAAATTTAAAGAAGCTCATACCAGACGATACACTATCTATTGCACAAGGAGGATTGGCTCCACTAGGAACTAAAAAAAATAGTTGGACCTACAAGCAAATTGAAACCATTGCTATTTGTTATAATTTCAGTCTGCAGGACCCTATCAGTAAGATTCCGGATAAAGCAATGGAAATTCTGTTAAGAGGAAGTCAAGAAAAATTCGATATTCCTTCAAAAACACTAGGGATTACGCGTACTTATAAAATCGATTTTGAAGGTTTAGAAAATTACATCCAAAACGCTTACGAAGAGGCTGCAACATCCAACATCAAACGTTGGGCAGCTGATTTTATGGATAGCTATACCTGTTCAACTTGTAATGGATCCCGACTAAGGAAAGAAGCACTACATTTTAAAATAAACGAAAAGACGTTGGCAAATCTAGTTTCTATGGACTTGAAGGATTTGCACAGCTGGGTTAAAGAGTTGCCACATTATTTAAATGAAAATGAACTCAAAATTGCCTCTGAAATTATCAAAGAGATTATCGTTCGTTTACAGTTTCTTCTAGATGTCGGCTTGGACTATCTCCAGCTCAATCGCTCTTCCAAATCACTTTCGGGAGGGGAGGCTCAACGGATACGTTTGGCAACCCAAATTGGGTCTCAATTGGTGGGGGTACTCTACATCCTCGATGAACCTAGTATTGGACTTCATCAAAGAGATAACGATCGATTGATCCAATCGCTTCTCGCACTTCGAGATATAGGAAACTCTGTGATCGTAGTTGAACATGATAAGGATATGATGTTACGGGCAGATCATTTGATTGACATGGGGCCTCGTGCTGGAAAAAATGGCGGACAAGTTCTTTCCCAAGGAACTCCCTCAGAAATCCTAAAAGAGGATACACTAACAGCAAACTACTTGAACGGAAATCTTCAAATACTCCTTCCTGAAAAAAGGAGAAAAGGTTCAGGAAAAAAAATTACACTTTCGGGCTGTACAGGCAACAATCTTAAAAATATTTCTATTGAGTTGCCTTTGGGGGTAATGATAGGTGTTACTGGTGTTTCAGGTAGTGGAAAATCTACCCTTATTAACGAAACACTTTACCCCATATTAAACAACTACATTTACAAAGGTGTGCAAGTTCCGATGCCCTATGAAAGCATAAAAGGCCTAAACCATATTGACAAGGTAGTAGACATCAATCAAAGCCCAATAGGTAGAACCCCTAGAAGTAATCCGGCAACCTATTGTGGGGTGTTTAGCGAAATAAGAACTCTTTTTACACAAACACCAGAAGCGCAAATAAGAGGTTATAAGCCTGGAAGATTTAGCTTCAATGTTGTAGGCGGTCGATGTGAAACCTGTCAAGGAGGTGGAATGAAAATTATTGAAATGAATTTCTTGCCGGATGTTCATGTGGAATGTGAAAGTTGTTATGGTAAACGTTTTAACAGAGAAACACTTGAAATAAGATATAAGGGAAAATCCATTTCTGATGTACTCAATATGTCCATAAATGAAGCCTGTCGCTTTTTTGAACCCATTCCTAAGATTTACAAAAAGTTAAAAACCATTCAGGATGTAGGCTTAGGCTATATCAACCTAGGGCAGCCCTCCACTACCCTTTCTGGAGGAGAAGCACAACGCATAAAGTTGGCATCAGAATTATCTAAAAAAGACACAGGCAAAACTTTTTATATCTTAGATGAACCAACTACAGGACTACATTTTGAAGACATTCGGGTGCTACTAGATGTATTAAATATTTTGGTTGACAAAGGAAATACGGTATTGATCATAGAGCATAATTTAGATGTCATAAAACAGGTAGATTATGTATTTGATTTAGGTCCTGAAGGAGGGAAATACGGAGGTGAATTGGTTTGTGAAGGAACCCCTGAAGAAATAATTAAACATCCTAGCAGTCATACTGCTCGATTTTTGAAAAAAGAATTAGAACAAGAATTAACGCCTCTAAGTCGATGAAAAAAGCAACTTTAAAAAATTGGAACGAAATAAAAACTAATGATTCATGGGCTCTTTTTAAAATCATGAGCGAATTTGTTAATGGTTATGAAAAGCTAAGCGCTATAGAACCCTGTATTTCAATTTTTGGCTCAGCTAGAACTCCCAGAGAACATCCTACCTATCAACTTACGGTAGAGATTGCCAAAGCTATAGCTCAATCGGGTTATGGAATTATAAGTGGTGGTGGACCCGGAATAATGGAAGCAGCCAATAAAGGAGCAAAAGAAGCCAACGGAGTGTCTGTTGGATTGAACATCAGTCTACCTCGGGAACAATACGATAATCCTTATATTGATCAAGATAAACTGATCGATTTTCAATATTTTTTTGTCCGTAAAGTGATGTTTGTAAAATATGCTCAGGGATTTGTAGTAATGCCAGGGGGACTAGGTACCCTGGATGAACTTTTTGAAGCGTTGACCCTCATCCAAACAGAAAAAGTGACCAAATTTCCCGTCATCCTTGTGGGTAGGAGTTACTGGAAAGGACTTGTTGGATGGATAAAAGACACCCTATTCAAAGAAAAGAATATTAGTTCGGATGACATTGAGCTTTTTGATGTCGTAGATACCGTTGAAGAGGTTATGCAGTGTTTAGAACGCTTTTATATAAAAGATAACTTTAAGCCAAATTTTTAGATGCAGAGAAAGAATACAATATTATTAATTAATTCTCTGCTACTATTTGTTTTCAGTAATGCAATTTGGTCACAAACTCAGTATAACATCCAGGCCGATCTTGACAGTGAAAACAGAACCATAACAGTCTCTCAAACTGTCACTTTTGAAAATTCATCTGAACTTCCCTTAACGGAAATTTATCTTAATGATTGGACAAATTCGTATGAGGGAACAGAATCACCTTTAGTAAAACACCTCGCCAATCAATTCAATCGCAGTTTTTATTTTAGTGCTAAAAGTAAACTGGGTTTTACTTCTATAAAAAGTATTTCATTTCAAGGAGAGGCTTTGGACTGGTCGCGGCTTGAGGAACAACTAGATTTGATCAAAATTTCCCTAAAAAAACCCCTTTCAAATGGGGAAAGCATCCAAATAAACTTAGAATACCTACTTCAATTACCAGATGATAAATTTACTGGTTTTGGAATCAGTTCAAACAACACCGTCCTTTTTAGAGATTTCTTTATAAGTGTATCTCCTTTCAAAAACAATAAATGGCTGCTTCAAAGCAACTTAGGATTAAGAGATAACAGTCTCTTACCTGCCAACTACAATATCCACTGGAGCTATCCCAAAAACTATAAATTGACCAGCAACTTGATTCAAAGCTCCTCCAAGACACAAGAAGAGAAACAACAGACAAATAGCTATTGGAGCGCTCAAAGCCTATCGAGCCCAGAATTTGTTTTTTCTGAAAATGATGATTTTAAAGAAATTTCTGTTGGAGATCAATTTACCATTGTAACCGATATACTCCCAAGTAAAAATACCTCCGTAGATCTTCAAAAATCGTTACATCAAATTTATAATTTTACATCCGGATTTCTCGGCCCCCTAGAACACCAAAAGATATTAGTATTAAAAAAGGACTATGCAAAAAATCCCATCGTTGGGATTACGGAGGCTCTTTCTTTTTTAAAACCATTCAGTGAAGAATTTATCTACGAAACCAAATTCATCAAAGCTTTTCTTGCAAGCTACCTTCACGAACTACTTGAAATTGATAAAAGAAAAGAACATTGGATACCTGGAGGTATTCAAACCTATTTGATGATGAAATACGTGGAGACTTACTATCCGGACAGTAAATTTTTAGGGGCACTTCAGGCCTTCAAAATTGTTGGTCTACG
>Ga0233451_10000017_pt1 | contig 152046 bp, 140 predicted proteins | sample 011ome_29_FD_183052 | JGI IMG/M metagenome (GOLD analysis project Ga0233451, IMG submission 183052) | Coastal salt marsh microbial communities from the Groves Creek Marsh, Skidaway Island, Georgia - 011504CT (spades assembly) | ecosystem: Environmental > Aquatic > Marine > Intertidal zone >... | reverse complement strand
TGCTGACAAATTGTGGGTTCGAATACCTTGGTGACGCCGAGGCATTCAGTGTCGCACGCAATGCCAAGGTCGCCACTTGGACATATTTACGCAAAATGCATTAAGCACCTACTCTAGGGTAAGGGACATGTTAGATATTATTGAAACCGATAGGCTGCGTCTGCGGCCTGTCGCAGCAACTGATCGCGACGAATTGGTCGCCCTGATCAATGATTATGAGGTCTCAAAATGGCTCACACGGGTGAAATACCCCTATACGGCATCAGATTTTGACGAATTTTTGATCTATGCAGGGCAAAATCCCCAATGGATCATTGAATATCACGGCACCGTTGCGGGCTGCATCGGGCTTGACGGCGAATTTGGATACTGGCTGGGGCAGTCGTTTTGGGGCAAGGGAATTGTGCCAGAGGCAGCATATGCGATTTTGTCTGATCATTTCAAAAATCCACGCGCACATGTGGTCTATTCGTCGTATTTTTTGGGAAACGAAAAATCAGGTGCTATCCTTGCACGTCTCGGATTTTCGCCAATTGGCGCCACGACCCAGCCCCATAGCTTGGCCCAAGGCCAAAGCGTAGAGGCGCAACCAATGGTGTTAACACCAGAGCAGTGGCATTTTCTGCATCCGCCCATATTGGAAACTGCGGATCTACGCCTTGAAATTTCGACACTTGCGACGGTCCAAGAAAACTATGAAATTTTAAAACACAAAAAGGTTGCGTGGGACCTAGGGACCTGGCCCCATCCGTTGGAATTGTCAGATGTGATGGATCGCGCCCGCGATTTTCGGTGGCGGGGCGCATGGAATGGGAATTTTTTGATGCGATTAAAACATTCAGGCCAAGCTGTTGGTGTCATAGGCTTTTATTCCCCAACCGCTGGTCGTCGGGATGATATGAACCTAGGCTATGCCGTGCACCCTGACCATTGGGGCTGCGGTTATGCCACCCAAGCAGTGAATGCTGTTGCCGCCTTTGTATTTGACCGGTATGACTGCGCGTCCATCTCTGCCGATTTTTTCGATGATAATCCAGCGTCAGGCCGTGTATTGGAAAAATGCGGGTTCAAAGTTGTAGCACATGGCCAAGCCACAGGTGCCGCGCGCGGATTTGAAACTCCAGATACAACAATGCAATTGCAACGTCAGCAAGCCCAAGCAGCGCTTTGATTGGCAAAAATACTTTTTGGGGGTTTTGCACCCCCAAACCCCCGCAGGATATTTCTAGACAAAAAATGTGCCTTTCATTTTTGCAAAAATACTCTCGGGGGTCTGGGGGGCTGATAGCCCCCCAGCGATTGCAAATTTAAGCGAGTACTTGAGCCTGCTTCGATTTTCGAATATGCGCTAGGAACCTTTTACGTTAGGACGATAATATGAAATTTCTTGATCTTGCCAAAGTTTACATTCGCTCGGGATCGGGCGGGTCGGGCGCGGTCAGTTTTCGGCGCGAAAAATTCATTGAATTTGGTGGCCCCGATGGTGGTGATGGTGGACATGGCGGATCTGTTTGGGCAGAGGCGGTTGACGGTTTAAACACCTTGATTGATTTTCGCTATCAGCAACACTTTTTTGCAGATAATGGCAGGCCTGGGATGGGGCAGCAGCGATCTGGGGCAAACGGGGGCGATATAATATTACGAGTGCCCGCCGGAACTGAGATCATTGACGAGGATCAAGAAACGGTCATTGCTGATTTATCTACTGTGGGCGATCGCGTATTATTGGCCAAGGGGGGAAATGGTGGATTTGGTAACCTGCATTTTAAATCCTCAACAAACCAAGCGCCACGCCGTGCAAACCCTGGTTTAGAGGGGATTGAGCGCACCATTTGGCTGCGGCTAAAATTAATTGCGGATGTTGGACTGTTGGGAATGCCTAACGCTGGGAAATCGACGTTTTTAGCCGCAACATCCAATGCGCGGCCAAAAATTGCGGATTATCCCTTTACCACTTTGCATCCTAATTTGGGTGTGGTTGGCGTTGACGGCGTTGAATTTGTTGTCGCTGATATTCCGGGCTTGATCGAGGGCGCATCAGAGGGTCGCGGATTGGGCGATTTGTTTTTGGGCCATATCGAACGCTGCGCGGTATTGTTGCATTTGGTGGATGGATCGTCCAATGCGCTGTTGGAGGATTATCAAACAATTGTTTCCGAGATCGAGGCATATGGTGCGGGCTTGGCTGATAAACCGCGTTTGACAGTGTTGAATAAAATTGATGCGCTAGATGCAGAGGAACGCATGTTTTTGCGCGATGAGTTGGCGCGGGTATCTGGCAATGACGTTTGGATGATGTCTGGTGTCAGCGGCGAGGGGATCCAAGATATTTTGCGCAGTCTGCGCGATCATATTGATGAAAATCGGTTGCGCCATCGTCAGGATGACCAAGAGGATGTGGGATCATGGCAGCCCTAAAACAGGCGCGTCGATTGGTTGTTAAAATTGGATCCGCATTGTTGGTGGATCGTGCGCAGGGCGAACTGCGGTATGATTGGTTGGCGTCCTTGGCGCAAGATGTTGCCAATATAAAATCACGTGGCACTGATGTGGTGTTGGTCTCATCGGGGTCAATTGCCTTGGGGCGGCGTGTTTTGGGGTTGGCAGACGGTCCTTTGGGGTTGGAATACAGCCAAGCGGCTGCCGCCGTCGGGCAAATACAATTGGCCCGCGCCTATGAACAGGTGTTGGCCCCCCACGGGATTACCGCTGCGCAGGTGTTGGTCACCCTTGAAGACAGCGCAGATCGCCGCCGATATCTGAATATGCGTTCAACGATGGAGACCTTGATTTCGCTAGATGCCGTGCCGATTGTAAACGAAAACGATACAGTTGCGACAGATGAAATCCGCTATGGTGATAATGACCGATTGGCTGCGCAGGTGGCGGCAACAGTTGGCGCGGATCAGTTGGTGCTGTTGTCAGATGTGGATGGATTTTATTCGGCAAACCCGCATATTGATCCCACGGCAAAACGGTTTGATGTGATCCATGACATCACACCCGAGATCGAAGCAATGGCCGGAGACGGGGTTTCAGGTGTGTCCAAAGGGGGCATGAAAACCAAGCTGATGGCTGCAAAAACATCTGTTGCAGCGGGCTGTTCCATGGCCATAACCGAAGGGTCGGGTTTGTCGCCTTTGCAAGCCTTGGAACAGGGGGCAAATTGTACATGGTTTATGGCTATGGGCGATCCGCATGACGCGCGAAAACGTTGGATTTCATCGATGAAACCCATGGGGACCATAACGGTGGATGCAGGTGCCGCGCATGCATTAAACAGCGGCAAAAGTTTACTGCCCGCGGGTGTGATCGCCGTTTCGGGTCAATTTCGCCGTGGTGACATGGTGACTATTGTGGATCAATCAGGCCGTGATGTGGGGCAGGGCTTGACCGCCTATGCAGCACAAGAGGCAAAGGCATTGATTGGCTGCAATTCATCACAGATTGAACAGATACTGGGCTATGCGGGGCGTTCGGCGCTGATACATCGCGATGATATGGCCGTATAGGGGGCAATTATGATAGACATTCATGGCATTATGGTGACTTTGGGGGAACAGGCACGTCAAGCGGCGGCACAACTTGCATTTGCCTCGGCGCAGTCCAAATCAACGGCATTGCAGGTGGCGGCGCAGAAAATGCGCGACGCTGTAGATCAGATCTTGGTCGAAAATGCCAAGGATATGGAATTTGGGCGGAACAAGGGGCTGAGTGCTGCGATGTTGGATCGTTTGATGTTGGACACAGACCGTGTTCATGCCATTGCGGATGCTCTAGAAACAATCGCCCAGCAGGATGATCCTGTTGGTCGCGTGTTGGATGCATGGGATCGCCCCAATGGATTACATATACAAAAGGTTACCACCCCATTGGGCGTGATTGGCGTCATTTATGAGAGCCGACCAAATGTCACCGCAGACGCCGGCGCATTATGCCTTAAGGCTGGAAATGCGGTTATCTTGCGTGGCGGATCCGAAAGTTTTCACAGTGCATCCATTTTGCATGCATGTTTGGTTGACGGATTACGCGCAGCTGGATTGCCAGAGCATGCCATTCAATTGGTACCAACGCGGGATCGTGCCGCTGTGCAGGAATTATTGACCATGGTGGATTATGTCGATGTTATCGTCCCCCGTGGTGGCAAGGGCTTGGTCGGCTTGGTTCAACGCGAAGCGCGGGTGCCTGTGTTTGCCCATCTAGAAGGCATTGTTCATATTTACATTGATGGCGACGCAGACGCGCAAAAAACATTGGACGTTGTGTTGAATTCGAAAACACGACGTACAGGGATTTGCGGATCAGCTGAATGTTTGTTGATCCACCGCGATTTGGTCTCGGGCCTGGGCCACGATGTGATCAAAATGTTGGTCGAGGCGGGTGTCGAGGTGCGTGCCGATAGTGTTCTGCAATCCATTGCAGGCACCGTTCCTGCAACGGACAGCGATTGGGGCTGTGAATACCTAGACAGTATTATTGCTGCGCGCGTAGTCGATGATGTGGATATGGCGATTGCGCATATTGGATCCTATGGATCGAACCACACTGATTGTATTTTGACAGAAAACACCATTACGCGGGATCGATTTTTTGAACGCGTGGACAGTGCAATTTTGATGCATAATGCGTCTACCCAGTTTGCGGATGGCGGTGAATTTGGCTTGGGGGCAGAAATTGGGATTGCAACTGGTAAATTGCATGCGCGCGGTCCAGTGGGCGCGCAACAATTAACCAGTTTCAAATATCAAGTTTTAGGGAACGGAACGACCCGCCGTTAGCGCAGGCCCAATTCAACGCGCTGGGGATGCAGGTCAATGATCACGGACGGATCATACCCCACAACAGCCCCCAGAACGGCAAATTGCACGTCACGTCCCTGTAATATGGGACTGGCTTGGGCATTTTTTACATGGTCCCATTGGGGTAAAATATCGCGTGCATGTGGTGTTTCAGCAATGATCTGATCGGCGGATATTGATATATTGGCCCCACGCGGCATTTGTTGTTCGATGCACAGCATAGACAGGCCCAACCGCTTGGCCAAGGCGCGATCAATCGTATCGGGCAATCCCCAGGTCATACCATAGCGTTTTTGATCAAAGATGTTTGACATCAGGCTGCGAAATGTGGCGCTGGTCACCGTCATGTCCGCTGCCGCTGCCCCAAACACCAGCCTGCAAAATTCGACCCGTGCTTTGGCATCGTTTAAGCTGGCCGTGATCAGATCGAATTCCAGGCCTTTGGGCACATTGGGATCCAATGCCAATAATTCGATGCCATTGTGTGTTGCGCCAATTGGGTTTATCAGATCATGGCAGATCCGGGAGGCCACCAAATTGGCCAGTGTGGTATGTTTCAACGCGAACTCCTATGAGGTTAGTATGAGTGACCTGAACGAATTTTTGGAACCTGGCATGTTGGTGCGACACCCCCAACAACCTGACTGGGGCGTGGGGCAAGTGCAATCGCGCGTCAATGGCAAGGTTACGGTGAATTTCACCGAGCAGGGAAAGGTTGTCATCGATGGATCACATGTGTTGCTAGAGGTTATTTATTCCGCGGAATAATAATATGAAGAAACAGAAACTTACACGGATAATTTTGTATCCTGGTGCATCAAATTGTGTCATGCAACTAGGGCATTGATGCAGGAACCGAAAACATAAATGTCAATCACGCCCCCAGATTTTCGCACTAAATTAGCGCAGTCGGATGACGAACTGTTCGCGGCGCAGCGATTACGCTATCGCGTATTTGTACAAGAATTGGGCGGAAGCGGCGACCATGTTGATCATGAACGTATGTTGGAATGCGATCAGTTTGATCCGCACTATGATCATTTACTGTTGATCGACGACCATGCGCCGCAGGATGTGCCGCTGGGTGTTGTAGGTGTATACCGTCTGCTGCGCGGGGAAAACCGTACCCAAGTGGGGCAGTTTTATTCTGAACATGAATATGATTTGACGCGGCTACTGCAGTCTGAACGGCGGTTGTTGGAATTGGGGCGGTCCTGTTTGGATCCACGCTATCGCAATGGGATGGGTATGTTTGTGCTGTGGCAGGCCTTGGCCGAATATGTCACGGCCCATGATATCCAGATTTTGTTTGGCGTTGCCAGTTTTGCCGGCACCGATATTGCGCAGCTTGCGCCTGCACTGACCGCATTACATCACAAACACTTGGCCCCGCCGCATCTGCGTGTGACGGCCAAGCCGCCGAACAATCAGCCCATGGATTTATTGGATGTTCATACAATGGATCGTTTGTCCGCCATGCGTCAGGTGCCTGCGTTGATCAAAGCCTATCTGCGGTTGGGGGGCGTGATTGGGCAGGGCGCCTATGTGGATCACAGGTTTAATACAACCGACATTTGTATGATTTTGGATATTCAAAATATGAACGAAAAACAAAGTACCCTGTTTCGAAAGGATCGTTTTTGATGTCGCTCACTTGGGATGAAGGGCCAGAGCCCGATCTAAAAGACATTTCTGCTTTGGGCTGGGTCATCGCAATTTTACGGGCGATCCCCATTGCGATTGTTGTTTTTGGCGGATTGGGTGTATTGTTACTGCTACGCGTGATTGAACGGCCAATTTTTGGTTTGAACCGGCCCGTGACCCCATTTCTGACCCAAGCAGTCTGCCGCACGGCCCTGATCCTGATGGGCATCCGGTATCGTACCATTGGCAAACCCATGCGCCACACAGGGGCAATCGTGGCAAACCATTCGTCTTGGTTGGATATTTTCACTCTAAATGCCGCGCAACGGGTTTATTTTGTATCCAAATCCGAAGTAGCCGCATGGCCTGGTATCGGATGGCTGGCCCGCGCCACGGGAACGGTGTTTATCAAACGCGATCCCCGTCAGGCCAAAGCGCAAAAGGAAACCTTTGAATCCAGATTAAAACACAACCATCGTCTGCTGTTTTTCCCAGAAGGCACCTCAACCGATGGTTTGCGTGTGTTGCCGTTTAAAACAACCCTTTTTGCGGCGTTTTTTGCGCCCGAATTACACGATGATATGTATATCCAACCGGTGACCGTTAATTTTCATGCGCCCAGTGGCGTAGATCCACGATTTTACGGGTGGTGGGGTGATATGGATTTTGGCACGCATCTGATCCATACCTTGGCCAAATTTCGCCAAGGTCGGGTGGATGTCATTTACCACCCAGAACGCAAAGTGTCAGATTTTCCATCGCGTAAAGCGATTGCTGCGGCGCTGGAAACAGATGTTCGCGCCGCGCATCTGTCACAACAAGGCTAGCCCATTGCCGCGATCAAGGTAGACAGGGCAGCCTTGGGGTCGTCTTGGGTCCAGATTTCATCGCCAATCGCGAAAAAATCGCTGACTGGGGTCAGCTTGGTGATCAATTCAGGTGTTAGCCCACCTTCGGCAATTATGGGCACTTCGATCATTTCGGACCACCACTGGAACGTGTCAAATTCGGCCAAGGTCCCATCGCCTAAATTTGCCCCGCTGATGGGGCCTAGGCTGACGTAATCTGCACCTTGTTCGCCCGCGCTCATGCCGTCATGACGCGATGCGCCGCAGAATGTGCCCACGATGGCGTCATCGCCCAAATCTTTGCGTGTTTTGCGCACATGGCGCGATCCATCACTGAAATGCACGCCGTCCAGCCCCAACCGTTCAACCATCAAGACATGGTCTTGGATCACGACCGCCACATCGCGGGCGTGACAGATTTCGCGAACGGAATCTGCGCATTTAATGATGCGCGTTTCGTCGCGTGTTCCCAATGCGACCCGTACACAGGCAATGTCGAATTCATCAAGCAGATCGACCAAAATTACGGAAAATTCAGCCGGTTCAAATTCAGATGGTGTCACCAAATACAGTTGGGGATGTTCTTGATCTGACATGTGTGTGTCCTTGTTTCACCTTGACGATGTAATAGCGCGGAATTTTGTGTTTGACCATGCTGGATTTGCGGGATTTGGGGTTTTCTTGTGGAACAAACTAACCTACATCACGCCCAAACGAAAGGATCCGAAATGCCAACAGATACGCCACAGCCTTCATTTGTCTTGGTCCGTCCACAGATGGGCGAAAATATCGGCGCGGCTGCGCGTGGTATGTGGAATTTCGGTTTGGACCGGATGCGCGTTGTGGCCCCACGCGATGGTTGGCCCAGCTCTAAGGCGGTCGCGATGGCAAGCGGCGCGGGGCGATTGTTGGACGAGGCAGGCCATTTCGACACCGTCCCAGATGCCCTGACGGACCGTCATTTTACATTTGCAACAACAGCGCGTGCGCGCGGATTGACAAAACCCGTTTATTCGCCCGAGGCAGCCATGCGGCTTGCTGCGGAAAAAATTGGCCAGGGTCAAAACGTAGCGGTTTTGTTTGGCCCAGAGCGATCGGGTTTGGAAAATGATGACGTCGCGCAAGCCAATGCCATTATTTCAGTGCCCGTGAACCCAGAATTTCCGTCCCTTAATTTGGCGCAGTGCGTTTTGTTGGTATCGTATGAATGGCGCCGCGCGACCGCTGAAATTGCCGATATGTCGATGGAAATGGCCAAGACCGACTGGGCCGAACATATCGAAATTGAAAAACTGGCGGATCATTACGAACAGCGCCTAGACGAGGCTGGATTTTTCTTTCCGGTTGAAAAATCAGCAGGGATGAAAACCAATTTGCGCAATTTGTGGTCGCGCCTGCCACTGACACGCAGCGATGTTCAAATGTTCCATGGCATACTGCGACAATTGCTACGTGGTAAAACACCGCCCCAGTGACTTGTTTCAACGGGCAGGCCATTCTATGTATACGTTAAGCAAAACATACAGATAGGCAGTTCAAATGACCCAAGGCAAACGCGCTATTTTCCAAGAGATTGGTACAGATAAATCCGCAGCCCCTGCGACATCCGCCCAAGGCGTGATTGAGCGCGGCAGCAAGTCTGGCGCGCGCGCTGGGGTGCGGCTTTGGATGATGATACTGTTTGCTTTGGTGGTTGTCATGATTGCGGTGGGCGGTTTGACACGGCTGACCGACAGCGGATTGTCGATCACGGAATGGCGGCCGCTAACAGGTGCCTTGCCGCCAATGTCCGAGGCCGCTTGGCAATCTGAATTCGACAAATACCGTGCGATCCCAGAATATCAGTTACAAAATAAAGGGATGTCTATGTCCGAATTCCAGTTCATTTACTGGTGGGAATGGGGACATCGCCAGTTGGGCCGCGTCATTGGATTGGTCTGGGCCATCGGGTTTTTTGGATTTTTGCTGACTAAAAATATTCCAAATGGCTGGACTTCGCGCATGCTGTTGTTGGGCGCATTGGGTGGATTGCAGGGCGCTGTTGGCTGGTGGATGGTATCCAGCGGTTTGACGGGCACCATGTTGGATGTGGCCAGCTATCGTTTGGCGACACATTTGGGATTGGCTTTTGTCATCTTGGGGTTCATTTCATGGTATGTGTTCCAATTGGGCCAAACCGAAAAGGATCTGATTCAGCGTCGACGCATGCGCGAAACGCGTCTGTTTTCAATGGGCACCGGCCTGATGCATCTTGCATTTTTGCAAATTCTGCTTGGGGCCTTGGTCGCGGGGATCGATGCGGGGCGCAATTATGTGGATTGGCCATTGATGGCGGGCGAATTTTTCCCACCTGATATGTTTTCCCTGACACCTTGGTGGCGTAATTTCTTTGAAGATGATGGTCTGGTGCAATTCATCCACCGCATGGCCGGTTATGTGCTGATGATCTTTGCCATCGTTGTGTGGCGCGTGGCGCGTAAATCGGGCAATACGCAGGTGCGCTTTGGGTTCAATGCTGTTTTGGCGATGGTGTTTTTCCAAATGGTGCTGGGGATCATTACGGTCATGTATTCGGCCCCATGGCAGATTGCGATTGTGCATCAGCTGGGCGCAGTTGTGACATGGGTATTGATCCTGCGCGCGCGGTTCATGGCCGGCTATCCCGCAGTGCAATCCGTACGGGGGGCATGAACCTATGACGCAGGCATTTGACGCATTACAATCCTATCAACGCCAAACCGAAGCCTTGGGGCGCATTGCGCAACGGTTGGGATGGGACCATGAAACCGTAATGCCCAAAGGCGGCGCAGGCGACCGATCCGAAGAAATGGCCGCGCTTGAGGCGACAGTCCATGCCCGCAATACATCCCCTGAATTGGGCGATTTATTGGCGGCTGTGTCTGCGTCTGAATTGGCCGTCGTTGAACGGCGTCAATATGATTTGATCCAGCGCAGTTTTGAAAAAACCAAAAAAATCCCTGCCGATCTTAGCGTGGCCTTGGCCCGTATCACGGCGCGATCCCATGCCGCGTGGGCACAGGCGAAATCCGAAAACGACACGGCGATATTTTTACCGCTGTTGTCCGAGGTGGTTGATCTGTCCAAGCAAAAGGCCGCAGCCATTGCCCAAGGCACAGACATGTCGCCCTATGACGCGCTGTTTCGTGAATATGAACCAGACGGTCGTGTGGCAGATGTGGCCGCGATGTTTGATGAATTGCGCCCTGCCTTGGTTGATCTGCGTGCCGCGGTGTTACAGGCAGCCCCTGCGCCGCAACTGTCGGGGCATTTCCCGCGGGATGCGCAATTGGCATTGACCCAAGAAATTGCAGGTGTGTTCGGCTATGATCTGACGCGTGGGCGCATTGATGTGGCGCTGCATCCCTTTAGCACGGGCGGGGGCAATGACGTGCGCATTACCACGCGCTTTGACGATGCACGCCCCTTTGACAGCCTGTATTCCACAATCCACGAAGTGGGTCACGCCACCTATGAACAAAACATAGATGCGGACTATAACTTTACCATTTTGGGGCAGGGCACATCGTTGGGTGTGCATGAAAGTCAAAGCCGCATTTACGAAAACCAACTGGCGCGTTCTCGCGAATTTTGTGGATGGCTCTATGGTCGGATGCGCGATGTATTTGGCGATATTGGTATTGCAACAGAATTCGATTTTTATCGTGCCGTGAATGCGGTGTCGCGGGGGTTCATTCGGACCGAAGCGGACGAACTGCAATATAACCTGCATATCATGCTGCGATTTGATCTGGAACGTGCGCTGATTTCCGGTGATTTGGCCGTAGCCGATGTTGAAACCGCTTGGAACGATCGCTTTGCGTCGGATTTTGGTTATGATGTTGATTGCCCAGCCCATGGCATGTTGCAGGATATCCATTGGTCCGAAGGGCTGTTGGGATATTTTCCAACCTATTCGATCGGCAATATTTACGCCGGCAATCTATGGGCCAAAATGACCCAAGATGATCCAAATCTGCGTCACGATCTGGCCCAAGGGGATACAGTGCGCGCACGCGATTGGTTGCGCGAAAATGTGCAACGCCATGGGGCATCTGTGCCCGCACCAGATCTGATTGCGCAGGCCTGTGGCACCCAGCCCACCGCAGCGCCATTTGTCGATTATATCAATCAGAAATTTTCTGAGTTTCTATAATCACCATCAGACAGGGATCAGTGTTTCGGCTGTAAGCAGCTATCTAGCCAAGTGATGGCGTGTTGTATAACAGGGTCATGTCGCCGTGTGACGTGATAGGACATCCACACAGGATACGGCTGTGGACGCACTGCGGGCAGCGCCACCAAATTCGGATTGCGTTGGGCCCATGTCACGGGCAGCAGGCTGGCAACCGGACGTATCGTCATGATATCAACGGCCTGTGCGACATTTGGCACTGTGATCGCTGCGGGCCCACCAAATTGGTCCATTTGATCCTGTTGCTGTTCCAGATCGTGATTGCTGGCAATCGATAGCCAGTTGGTTGCGGGTGCATTCCAACCTGCATGTTGGTACAGGGCGAAATACAGATCTGTGATTTTACGGCGTAAAACGCGGCCTTCGGTCGGTTCCACATGGGACAGCACCAAATCTGTTTCACCATAGGCTAGGCTGGCCGGTTTATCCGAGAACGACAGTTCCAGATTGGGCAGTTGATCATAAAGCGGGGACATATCCTGTTTCGCAATTACACAGGCCAACATATCCGGCAAAGACAGGCGTAATGTTTGGCGCGTCAACTTTTGACCGACCATAGGGGCAGAGGATTGGATACCCGTTTCCAAATCCCCCGCCAAATCAGCCAGTTTTTTGCCCAAGGCCGTTGCAACCCACTGTGTTTGATCGCGCACAAACAGGGGTTGGCCCGCCTGTTCGGTCATCCGTTCAATGCGGCGCGACACTGTGGCGACATTCGTTCCCAATGCCTTGGCTGCGGCAGTCATGGTGGTATAGCGCTCTAGCGCCAAACAAAATTTCAAATCATCCCAGTTTTGCATTTTGGTCTCTTGGTATCCAGATGCATCGAATGCGCACCTGCGAAAGGTTTATCGGACATAACCAAAGTATTGCGTGCAAATAAAAAGAAAGTAAGCCATTCAGACGAATGGCTTACCGTGTATTTTGGGATATTTAGGTTCAGAAAGGATTGGATCTTAATCCGTTTGTGGTGCGTCCTCTGCTGCATCGTCATCGCCCTGATCCGCGATCCAAGCGACCGAGACAACTTCTTCGCCGGCGCCGGTGTTGAACACACGCACACCACCTGCACTGCGCGACCTGAATGAAATACCATCGACAGGCACGCGGATCGATTGTCCCTTGGATGTGGCCAACATGATCTGGTCTGACAATTCCACTGGGAAGGATGCCACAATATCGCCACCACGCATCGCCTTGTCCATCGCAGTCACGCCCATGCCGCCACGTCCGCGAACGGGGTAATCATGACTGGATGACAATTTTCCTGATCCAGCGGCGGTGATCGTCAGGATCAGGTTTTCAGCCGCGGACATTTCCGCATAGCGTTCCGTGCTGATTTGCGCGTTTGCATTTCCGCCATCTTCGTCCACTGGGGTGGTGTCATCATCGGCAACACCTGCCATCGCGCGGCGCATTTTCAGATAGGCGGCGCGTTCGTCAGCTGTGGCTTCGAAATGGCGGATGATCGACATTGATACGACGCGGTCGTCGCCATTCAAACGAATGCCGCGCACACCAGTTGATTTACGACCCTTAAAGACGCGGACATCGGTGGTGGAAAACCGGATCGCGCGACCAGAATCTGTAAACAGCATGACATCGTCATCTTCGCCTGCAATCCGCGCATTTACCAATTCGACCCCGTCAGGCAGATCCATCGCGATTTTACCGTTGGAACGTACATTTACAAAATCTGACAATGCGTTGCGTCGAACGTCACCCTGCGATGTTGCAAAGATGATTTGCAGGTTTTCCCAATCATCCTCGGGGACGTCGACAGGCATGATTGCCGCGATTGAAACGCCTGTCGGGATCGGCAGGATGTTTACAATTGCTTTGCCTTTGGCGGTTCGGCCCCCTTGGGGCAGGCGCCATGTTTTCAGTTTGTAGGCCATGCCATCTGTTGTAAAGAACAACAGCTGAGTATGCGTGTTGGCCACGAACAGGTTGGTCACCACATCTTCGTCTTTGGTTTGCATGCCTGATAGGCCTTTGCCACCACGACGTTGTGCTCGGAAATCAACCAAAGGCGTACGCTTGATATAGCCGCCTGATGTGATCGTCACGACCATATCTTCGCGTTCGATCAGATCTTCGTCGTCCATATCACCGGCCCAATCGACGATTTCTGTCCGACGCGGCACGGCAAATTGATCTTTAACTTCGTGCAATTCCGCACGGATAATGTCCAAGATCCGTTCGCGAGACGCCAAAATATCCAGGTATTCGCGGATTTTACCGGCCAACTCTTGCAGTTCGTCGGTGACCTCTTTGACGCCAATTTGTGTCAGGCGTTGCAGACGCAGTTCCAAAATGGCACGCGCTTGGGTTTCGGACAGGTGATAGGTGCCATCATCGTTGATGGTATGGGTTGGATCGTCAATCAAGCGGATGTATTCCGCAATGTCATGGGCAGGCCATGCACGGGTCATCAATTTTTCACGCGCCTCGGCGGCGTCCGATGAACTGCGGATGGTGGCGACAACTTCGTCCACGTTTGTGACGGCAACAGCCAAACCACACAGGATATGGCTGCGTTCGCGTGCTTTGCGCAATTCATAGGCGGTGCGGCGGGCGACGACCTCTTCTCGGAAATCGATGAAATTGGTCAGAAATGTCCGCAATGTCAGCTGTTCCGGACGGCCACCATTCAGTGCCAACATGTTACAGCCAAAGGATGTCTGCATCGGCGTAAATCGATAGAGCTGGTTTAACACCACCTCGGCCGTGGCATCGCGTTTCAATTCGACGACAACACGCACACCATTGCGGTCAGATTCGTCCTGAACATGGGCGATGCCCTCAATTTTCTTTTCGCGGACCTGTTCTGCGATGCGCTCAATCATCGTGGCTTTGTTCACCTGATAGGGAATTTCGTCAATGATGATCGCATATCGATCTTTGCGGATTTCCTCGATCCGGGTTTTGGCGCGGATCACGACGCTGCCGCGTCCTTCGGTATAGGCTTTGCGTGCGCCAGAGCGCCCTAAAATAACGCCACCTGTCGGAAAATCGGGGGCAGGGACATATTGGATCAGTTGTTCTGCATCCAGATCAGGATCGTCGATCAGGGCCAGCGTTGCATCAATCACCTCGCCCAAGTTGTGGGGCGGGATATTCGTGGCCATACCGACGGCAATACCACCTGCGCCATTGACCAACATATTTGGAAAACGGGCCGGTAAAACAGTGGGTTCACGGTCTTTGCCGTCATAGTTATCCTGAAAATTGACAGTGTCTTTGTCAATGTCGGCCAACAAAAATGCGGCGGGTTTGTCCATGCGTACCTCGGTATAGCGCATGGCGGCGGGGTTGTCGCCATCCATCGAACCAAAGTTGCCCTGACCATCCAGCAACGGCAATGACATTGAAAAATCTTGGGCCATACGGACCAATGCGTCATAAATCGCGCTGTCGCCATGGGGGTGGTATTTACCCATAACATCGCCCACAGGACGTGCAGATTTACGATAGGATTTGTCGGCCGTGTTGCCCGTTTCGTGCATCGCATACAAAATGCGACGGTGCACAGGTTTCAGGCCATCGCGCAGATCAGGAATGGCACGACTGACAATCACGCTCATTGCATAGTCAAGATAGGCTGTTTTTAGTTCATCTGTAATAGATACCGATGGGCCATCGAATGGCATGCGTACGGGCCGGTTTTCGTCGTCAGTTTCGGGTGTTTCAGGCGTTTCTGTCACTGTGAATTGCTCGCATCAGATTTTTCTATATATTGTTGTGCCAAGGTATAGCAGACCATTGATGTAGGGCGCAATGGTTGGTTACCTGTTTTGGTCAAGTTTCAGGGATTTGCCGCGTATTTTCATAAAAAAACGGGGCGCAACACAAATTGTTGGCCCCGTTGCAAACGATGTTTGCTGGTTGTGTTGTGTGGTGATCCTAGGGAATAATGCGTGTATATTTCGAACCTTCAAGTGATGCGCCGAATTTGATGCCAGCCTGTCCGAAAACATAAGCCACAACTTCGCTAAGTGCGGTCGTTGTTTCTGCACGCATTGCTTCGCCGCCCGAGGGCAGGGCGTATTCGATATCACCCCCTGCGGCCCAGCCTTGGGATGATCTAAATTCCTCTAGCGCCTCTTGGGTCATGAAAAACAGGGTATGCGCATATTGGTGCGCGCCAATTTGCAGCCCAACGGATGCAAATGTCGTCGAATAATAATCCACAATTTCGCCGTTTATGACCAATGCACCGCGACCATAGCCGCCACCGTACCCTAGGCTGGCCTCAGTAATCAGCGGCATGACCAGCATGCCTGCGGCTTTTTGTGACAATTCGCGTGTCGTTGGGAATTCTTGGTGCATGCGGTCGATTGTGCGTGCCACGCGTGCATCGATTTTATCGGCTGTGCTGCCTGAAAACCCATTGCCTATGCCATTTGTACAGGCCCCTAGGCCTGCGACCATCATCAGCGCCATTGCGCTGCGTCGTGAAAAAAGTGTCATGTTAAAGCTCGATTTTTTTGTTTTGTTTTCTGGGCGATATTGTAACCTGTTCGCCCAGTCTTGTCATCCAGATTGTCAGGATTTGGCCAGTTTTCGCGCAGCTTCGGGCGCGAAATAGGTCAAAATACCGTCACAGCCCGCCCGTTTGAATGTCAGCAAGCTTTCCATCATGACCTTATCAGCATCCAGCCAGCCGTTTTGAAACGCGGCTTGCAGCATCGCATATTCGCCCGACACCTGATAGGCATATGTGGGCGCGCCAAAGCTGTCTTTGACACGGCGACAAATATCCAGATAGGGCATGCCGGGTTTGACCATGACCATGTCTGCGCCTTCTTCCAAGTCACGCGCCACCAAACGCAGGGCTTCGTCACTGTTGGCGGGATCCATTTGATAGGTGGTTTTATCGCCCTTTAATGCGCCACTGGCCCCAACTGCGTCGCGAAAAGGTCCATAAAACCCACTGGCATATTTTGCAGCATAGGACATCAAGCATACATTTGTATGACCTTCGGTTTCCAATGCCTCGCGCAATGCGCCGATGCGGCCGTCCATCATATCGGATGGTCCGATAATATCTGCGCCAGCTTCGGCTTGGGATAGGGCTTGCTTGACCAAGGCCTCGATCGTTTCGTCGTTTAGGATTTCACCATCAACGACGAACCCGTCATGGCCGTTACTGTTATAGGGATCCAGAGCCACGTCAGTCATAATGGCGATATCAGGCACAGCCTGTTTGATGGCACGGGTCGCACGGTTTGACAGGTTGTCGGGATTCCACGCCTCGGCACAATCGGCGGTTTTCAGCGATGGATCAGTATAGGGAAACAGACAAATCGCGGGGATGCCCAAATCGAACGCTTGGCTTGCGGCTTCGACAATTTTGTCGACGCTGCGACGCATGACGCCTGGCATGGATGACACAGGCTGTTCCACGCCGTCACCATCACAAACAAACACGGGCCAAATCAGATCATCCACACTCAGCCGCGTTTCGCGAACCAAGGCGCGGGTTGCCGCAGATTTTCGCACGCGGCGAAATCGGGTGAATGGAAAGGGGCCTTGGATCGTATTGGTCATGGTGTGCCTCATATTTCAAATTTGCGCTAAGTTGGCAGTTTTTTTTGTCATGAGCAAGAGAGCATGCGCCCTTGGCTATTGTCATTCACGTCCAAGGGGTTATGTTGCCCCATACTTGAAAAATAGGCACACCTTTGGATTACATCGAATTTTCATCGTTTAGCAACATCTGGTACTGGCTTGGGCTGTTTGTTGTCTGGACCGCAGTCACCCATCGTACGATGGGGGTGCCGTTTTATTATTGGATTTTGGCACGTCGTGGCGATGATTATATGCGGTATTATCTGGAACAGTTGGTCCCCGAAAATGCGCAAATGACAGTGCGGATGTATCAAGGTGCATCTTGGGTCATCTTTGCGGCATCCGCGTCATTTTTGGTCACAACTTGGGCCGTGTTGGCATTTTATTACCAAAGCGAAATTTTGCAGGCGTTGTTTTTTCTGCTTGTCCCGCTGTCTAGCGTAGCTGTTATTCGGTATCAATTTGCGCGTGTCATTCTGCGAACAAACCCTCAATTTGACGATCTGTATCGGGTCATGTATCGGTTCCGGATCTATAAAATGATTTTGGCCGCAATATTTATATTCCTGACAACGTTTTGGGGAATGTGGGTGAATATGGTCAATTCTGGCATTCTGTCATCTAGCATTTTGCCATAACCTAGGGACAACATCATATGGGACAGTTTATTCGCGTGGGTGGCGTCCCCGAAGGATATGACGCAAAATTTTTATTGTCGGAACTGGCCAAAAATGGTCGTGCCGTTTTGCATATTGCGCGTGATGATAAACGGCTGGCTGCTATGGCCGAGGCATTGCAGTTTTTTGCCCCTGATGTGCCTGTCTTTACCTTTCCTGCTTGGGATTGTTTGCCCTATGATCGTGTATCGCCAAATGCAGAAATTTCGGCGACACGTATGGCGACCTTGGCCGGTCTGGTCCATGATATGCCCAAATCTTGCGTGGTTTTGACGACGCTGAATGCGGCCATGCAGCGTATTCCGGCGCGGTCGGTCATTCAGGGGGCATCATTTCGTGCCACTGTTGGTCAACGTGTCAATGAAACGGACCTGCGCCAGTTTTTGGTGCGCATGGGGTTTTCGCAATCACCAACAGTTATGGAACCAGGCGACTACGCGATCCGTGGCGGGATCATCGATATTTTCCCACCTGGTCCAGGTGGACCTGTGCGGTTGGATTTTTTTGGCGACGTGTTAGATGGTGCGCGGCGGTTTGACCCCGATACGCAACGCTCAAGTGATGTGTTGCAAACGGTTGAGTTGGCCCCCGTATCCGAAGTGATATTGGACGACAGTGCCATAACGCGATTTCGACAAAATTATCGTATTGAGTTTGGCGCAGCACGGACCGACGATCCATTGTATGAAGCCGTCAGCGCAGGGCGCAAACACCAAGGTGTCGAACATTGGTTGCCGTTTTTTCATGATAAATTGGAAACATTATTCGACTATCTGCCTGATGCATCTGTTACCTTGGATGATCAACTGACACCAATGCGGGTCTCGCGTTGGGATGGCATTGTTGATCAGTTTGAAACACGTAAAATCGCGATGGATCAGAAAAACCGGATAGACACCGTTTATAAACCGATCCCGCCTGATTTACTGTATTTGGATGACAATGATTGGGCACAAGCGATATCAGGACATCGGGTGTTGCAATTCAATCCTTTGCCGCAGGCCAGTGGACCAAATGCGATTGATGCAGGCGCGCGCGCCGGGCGCAATTTTGCCCCCGAACGACAGCAAGAAACAATCAGCCTGTTCAGTGCGCTTAGCGACCATATTCGCAAAAAATTGGTCCAAGGACCGGTTGTTATCGCCAGCTATTCCCAAGGTGCGCGCGAACGCCTAGCCGGTTTGATCGAGGACGAAGGGCTCTCAGAAACGATCGAAATCAAAAACGGAACCCGCCTTGGAAAGTCTGGCCTGTATTTGGCGGTTTGGGCCTTGGAACATGGGTTTGAAACCGATGACCTGACGGTTATTTCTGAACAAGATGTTCTGGGCGATCGGTTAATCCGCCAAAGGTCTAAAAAACGCAAAGCGGATAATTTCCTGACCGAGGCGCAAAGCCTGTCACCAGGGGATTTGGTCGTTCATGTCGATCATGGCATTGGTCGCTATCATGGACTTGAGGTGATTACAGCCGCAGGCGCGTCGCATGAATGTTTGTTGCTGGAATACGCCGAAAAATCACGCCTTTATTTACCGGTTGAAAATATCGAATTGTTGTCGCGCTATGGCCATGAAGAGGGCCTGCTAGACCGCCTTGGCGGCGGCGCATGGCAGGCCAAGAAGGCCAAGTTAAAACAGCGTATCCGCGAAATGGCAGAACGGTTGATCCGTGTTGCTGCCGAACGGGAACTGCGCAAAGCGCCGGTGTTAAACCCGCCCGAGGGGATGTGGGATGCATTTTGTGCGCGCTTCCCTTACCAAGAAACTGACGACCAGCTGGCAGCCATCGGCGATGTGCTTGATGACCTAGATGCCGGACGGCCAATGGATCGTTTGGTCTGCGGCGATGTGGGCTTTGGTAAGACCGAAGTTGCTATGCGCGCGGCCTTTGCGGCTGCGATGTCTGGGTTGCAGGTTGCGGTTATTGCACCAACAACCCTGTTGGCGCGCCAGCATGCCAAGAATTTTGCCGACCGCTTCCGCGGTTTTCCGTTAAATATCAGACAACTGTCCCGATTTGTTGGCACCAAAGAGGCCGAACAAACGCGCAAAGGGCTGGCTGATGGTACCGTTGATATCGTCATCGGGACACATGCGGTTTTGGCCAAATCCGTCAACATCAAATCGCTGGGATTATTGATCATCGACGAAGAACAGCATTTCGGCGTACAACACAAAGAACGCCTAAAACAGATGCGGTCCGACATTCACGTTTTGACGCTGACAGCGACACCCATTCCGCGCACATTGCAACTGTCATTGTCGGGGGTCCGCGATCTGTCGATCATCGGCACACCGCCCGTGGATCGTTTGGCGATCCGCACCTTTGTCAGTGAATTTGACGCCATCACCATTCGCGAAGGGTTGTTGCGCGAACATTACCGTGGGGGTCAATCGTTCTACGTTGTCCCGCGAATTTCTGATCTGCCCGAAATCGAACAGTTTTTGCGCGAACAATGCCCAGAACTGACCTATGTCGTGGCGCATGGGCAGATGGCCGCGGGGGAATTGGATGATCGGATGAATGCCTTTTATGATGGTAAATTCGATGTGTTATTGGCCACGACCATTGTGGAATCTGGATTGGACATTCCGACCGCCAATACGATTGTAATTCATCGGGCTGATATGTTTGGGCTGTCGCAGCTTTACCAAATTCGGGGACGTGTGGGGCGGTCGAAAACGCGGGCCTATGCCTATCTTACGACCAAACCGAATGCCAAACTGACGGTAACTGCGCAAAAACGTCTGCGCGTACTTAGCAGCTTGGACACGCTTGGCGCGGGCTTTACGCTGGCCAGCCAAGATTTGGATATCCGCGGCGCAGGCAATATGCTGGGCGAAGAACAATCTGGCCATATGCGCGATGTGGGATATGAGCTTTATCAATCCATGCTAGAAGAGGCGATTGCCAAAATCAGATCGGGGCAATCCGAGGCGGTGCTGGACGACGATCAATGGGCACCACAGATCAATCTGGGTGTTTCTGTTCTGATCCCCGAGGATTATGTACCCGATCTAGATGTACGTTTGGGGCTGTATCGTCGGTTGTCGCAACTGTCGACCAAGGTCGAGCTAGAGGGCTTTGCCGCCGAGCTGATTGACCGGTTTGGTAAATTACCCAAAGAGGTCAACACATTGATGCTGATCGTTCGGATCAAAGCGATGTGTAAGAAAGCAGGCATCGCAAAACTGGATGGCGGGCCCAAGGGCGCGACAATTCAATTCCATAACGATAAATTTGCTTCGCCGCAGGGCTTGGTTGAATTTATCAGCGATCAAAGAGGCTTGGCCAAAATCAAGGATAATAAAATTGTGATCCGCAGGGATTGGACCAAAGACAGCGATAAAATCAAAGGCGCATTTTCCATCGCCCGTGATTTGGCCGAAAAGGTCGTGGCCGCCAATAAGATCAAGAAAGCCTAAGCTATTTTAAGTAATTGTTAACCATTCATACGTTAACGATTTTTTATGATAGGGCGGTATGTGTTCATTATTCTTGCAGCGATTGGCGTGCAGGGCTGTGGTGGTGGGGCAGGATCCCCAACCGCAGGTGGCGATATTGTGCAATATCATTCCGAAACAGTGGTGGTGGACGGGGCCAAGGTTCAGGTGACAGGCCCCCTTTGTGTCGTCGATTTGGGCGTCCCAAATTGGCAGGGCGATGATGCGCATTCGTCCGGGCCAACGTTATCCTATGTCATGACACGACGGCCTGATTATTTTGTTGTGGCCGGTACGGAAAACGGCATCGGATTCCATGGTGTTGCTGGAACATTGTCGGACGCCACTGGCGATCGTCCCATAACATACGAGGCACAAATTCAAATTATATCAGGGAAAACTGCGTTGCAGCACCCCGTTTTATTGACCGTGAACACCAATTGGGATGTCCCGCGTGTGTTAGGAGGAATCCCAAGCCTGGGGGTCGATATTTACGCTGATTTGAACAGTACGGGCGAATTTACAGGCCGCGTTGGATTTCGCCAGTCTTGGGCGACATTGCAGGGCGGTTTGTTTTCTGCTGATCCGCAGTTAAATGCTGAATACATCGCGGGTGGGTTTTCAGGCGATCAGTTTTACGGGATTATAACGGGGACCAAAATGGACGAACCGTGATGCTGTATGATAATTTCTGGCGCAAACAGCGTTAAATTTCATCCACATCTGGCGGCAGTTTTTCAGCCAAAAATTCGCGTGCGCGCCGTTCGGCCAAACGCACGCGCACCGATGTCATATAGGATTCTTGCATTGTGGCGGATGTGGCCTCTAGGATTTTTGCGGTTTCATAGATCACATCGTCATTGCCAATTGCACTTGCAATGGCAATCGCGTCCTTTGCTAACGCATCGGCCAGATCGTCAACCACACCCATGTTAGCGCGAATTTTCCGTTAGGCGACGTTTCACATAATCGGTCACATGGCCAATCATCGGGTCCATATGTGGCTCTTCAAAGAAGTGACCAGCGCCCTCTAACTGGGTATGCGTGATTGTGATGCCTTTTTGCTCTTGCAGCTTGCCAACCAAACTTTCGGTATCAGCTGGCGGCGCGATCCGGTCGTTGGTGCCGTTGATGATTAAACCCGACGACGGGCAGGGGGCAAGGAATGAAAAATCATACATATTTGCGGGGGGGGCCACAGAAATAAATCCTGTGATTTCGGGGCGACGCATCAACAGTTGCATGCCAATCCATGCCCCAAAACTAAACCCTGCAACCCAGCAATGTTTGGAATTGTTATTCATAGATTGCAGATAATCCAGCGCCGAGGCCGCATCAGACAATTCGCCGATGCCCTGATCATATTCACCCTGCGACCGGCCCACGCCGCGGAAATTGAACCGCAACACGGTAAAGCCCATGTTATAGAACGCATAGTGCAGATTATAGACGACCTTGTTGTTCATCGTACCGCCAAATTGCGGATGCGGGTGCAAAACGATGGCAATCGGGGCGTCGCGGTCTTTTTGTGGGTGGTATCGACCTTCTAGGCGTCCTTCGGGACCTGGAAAAATGACCTCTGGCATATTTAATTGTCTCTCCTCAAAGGATGTGCATTCTTGACAAAATGACTCGGTTTTCTTAGAAGGGTTCTAAACAACGGGTCCTGTGTGCAGTTAAAAAGCACATAAGGTCTGTTTCGCGTCGCGTCAATGAATTTGCGGGAAAAAGCATATGAAACTGAGCACCAAAGGGCGATATGCGATGATCGCATTGGTTGATATGGCATTGCAAGGTGCTGATCATTTGGTCACGCTTGCCGACATATCACGACGTCAGGATATTTCCCTGGCCTATCTGGAACAGCTGTTTGTTAAACTGCGTCGTGCAAATTTGGTCGAATCGGTGCGCGGGCCTGGTGGCGGGTACCGTTTGGCGCGACATGCGTCAGACATTCGCGTGGTTGATATTTTAACTGCGGTCGATGAAACCCTAGACGCCATGCACAAAGGGGCAGGCGCCAGTGGTGCCGTGTCGGGGTCCAAGGCGCAATCGCTGTCAAACCGTTTGTGGGAAAGCCTGTCGGCCAATGTTTATGTATTCCTACATCAGGCGCGGTTATCGGATGTGGTGGAAAACGCCATGGCACCCTGTCCTGCGGTGCCCAACCTGTTTTCAGTTGTGGATGAATAACGGATGGCAAGCCCACGCGTATATCTGGATTACAACGCCACAACCCCGCTGCGGGATGCGGCAAGGACGGCCATGATTGCAGCGATGGACGTTGTCGGCAATCCATCATCCGTCCATGCCGAGGGACGCGCGGCCAAAGGGATCATGGAACGTGCGCGTGGGCAGATTGCCCAGGCCTTTGGCTGCGAAGGCGCAGACATTATTTTCACATCCTCAGCCAGCGAAGCGGCCGCGCTTGCGCTTGAGGGGCGGGGCGCGCTGTGTTCAGGCGTTGAACATGATGCGGTGCAGGCATGGTGTGATGCCAATTTGCCAACAACGGATCAGGGTTGTGTGACCACCGATGACCCTGCGCGGTCTGCCATTCAACTGGCGAATTCCGAAACGGGCATTTTGCAGAGTGTCCCGCAAGGCGTTTTGTTGTGCGACATGACACAGGCATTTGGCAAAATTCCACTGGCCTTTAACTGGTCTGGCGCGGATATGGCGATTATTTCGGCCCATAAACTGGGCGGTCCCAAGGGCGTCGGCGCATTGGTGATCAAGCGTGGTATTGATATCGCAGCCCGCATTCGCGGTGGGGGTCAGGAAATGGGCCGCAGGTCTGGCACGGAAAATATCATCGGAATTGCTGGATTTGGCGCAGCAGCGCAGGCCGCGCAGCAGGATTTGGAACAGGGTGTTTGGCAAAATGTCGAAAAACTTAGAAACATTCTAGAAAAGACCATTGCACAATCTTCAAATAAAACTATTTTTGTCGGGAAAGGTGCGGCACGCCTGCCGAACACGTCCTATTTTGTGACGCCAGGTTGGAAGGGCGAGACGCAAGTGATGCAAATGGATCTGTCTGGGTTCGCTGTATCTGCTGGGTCTGCCTGTTCAAGTGGCAAGGTAAAGGCCAGCAAAGTTTTAAAGGCTATGGGCTATGATGATGACATGGCCTCATGTGCGGTTCGGGTCAGTTTAGGGCCAAGCACAACTGAAAATGACATTCAATCGTTTTGCGACGCATGGTGCGCGCATTACGCAAAATTCGCCTCAAGGCATTGGGGCAACAACCGATAGGAGGCCAGAAGTGGCAGCATTGGATAAGGTCGAAGTCAAAGAAGGTGTTGATCAAGAGACAGTCGACGCCGTTCGCGAGGTCAGCACCTATAAATATGGCTGGAACACGGATATCGAAATGGAATACGCGCCCAAGGGCGTTAATCCAGATATCGTGCGGTTGATTTCTGAAAAGAACGAAGAACCCGAATGGATGACCGAATGGCGTTTGGCGGCATTTGAGCGTTGGGAAAAAATGACCGAACCCAAATGGGCGATGGTCAACTATCCTGAAATTGATTTTCAGGATCAGTATTATTATGCGCGCCCCAAATCGATGGCCGACAAACCCAAATCATTGGATGACGTTGATCCAAAATTGCTGGCCACATACGAAAAACTGGGCATCCCGCTAAAGGAACAGATGATCCTAGCGGGCGTTGATGGCGCCGAGGATATGCCTGCCGAGGGTCGCAAAGTGGCCGTTGATGCCGTGTTTGACAGTGTATCGGTCGGAACAACGTTCCAAGAGGAATTAAAGAAAGCAGGCGTGATTTTCTGCTCCATTTCCGAGGCAATCCGTGAACACCCTGAGCTGGTCAAGAAATACCTTGGCTCTGTTGTACCGGTATCCGACAACTACTACGCGACGCTAAACAGCGCTGTGTTTTCTGATGGATCCTTTGTTTATATCCCACCAAACACACGTTGCCCAATGGAATTGTCCACATATTTCCGCATCAATGCGGAAAACACCGGCCAATTCGAACGCACGCTGATCATCGCCGACAAGGGCAGCTATGTATCCTATCTAGAAGGCTGCACAGCACCGCAACGCGACACAGCGCAGCTGCATGCGGCCGTGGTCGAAATCATCATCGAAGAAGACGCCGAGGTGAAATATTCCACAGTCCAAAACTGGTTCCCAGGGGATGAAAACGGCAAGGGCGGCATTTATAACTTTGTGACCAAACGCGCCGATTGCCGTGGCGATCGATCCAAAGTGATGTGGACCCAGGTTGAAACAGGATCCGCCGTGACATGGAAATACCCATCGTGCATTCTGCGTGGCAATGAAAGCCAAGGCGAATTTTATTCCATCGCCATTGCCAATAATCATCAGCAGGCCGACACTGGCACGAAAATGATCCACTTGGGCAAGGATACCAAATCACGCATCGTATCCAAAGGCATCAGCGCAGGCGTTGCGCAAAACACCTATCGCGGATTGGTGTCGATGCACCCCAAGGCGAAAAACAGCCGCAACTATACCCAGTGTGACAGCCTGTTAATCGGGGATAAATGTGGCGCGCATACCGTTCCCTATATCGAGGTGAAAAATAATTCGTCGCGCGTCGAACACGAGGCAACAACATCCAAGGTTGATGATGATCAGCTGTTTTACTGCCGCCAACGTGGCATGGACGAAGAAGAGGCGGTCGCCTTGGTCGTAAACGGGTTCTGTAAAGAGGTGCTGCAAGCTCTGCCAATGGAATTCGCGATGGAGGCACAGCAGCTTGTTGCCATTTCACTTGAGGGGTCCGTGGGCTAATGGTTTGGGATAAATCACAAGGGATGATCGTCACAACGACCCCCAGCATTGAGGGTCGCAAAATCGTTGACTACAAAGGTGTGGTTGTGGGCGAAGCCATCATGGGCGCCAATTTCGTGCGCGATATTTTCGCCAGCGTCACCGATATCATCGGTGGGCGTTCCGGCGCATATGAAAGCAAACTGGTCGATGCCCGCCAAACAGCAATGGCCGAAATCAAAGAAGAAGCTTTGGCCCTAGGCGCAAACGCCATTGTTGGGGTTGATCTAGATTACGAAGTTGTGGGCGAAAGCATGCTGATGGTGTCCATCAGTGGCACTGCCGTCATTATCGAATAAATCGGCGCATCTGGCGCAAGACAGGAATTAAAAAAATGTTGGAAATCAAAAATCTACACGTCAAACTTGAAGAAGAAGACAAGCAGATCCTCAAAGGGGTTGATCTGACCGTTGAGGCGGGCAAAGTGCATGCAATCATGGGTCCAAACGGGTCAGGGAAATCCACCTTGTCCTATGTTTTGTCTGGCAAAGACGGCTATGAGGTCACAGATGGATCGGCCAGCTTAGAGGGTGAAGATATCCTTGATATGGAACCAGAAGAGCGCGCAGCAGCGGGTCTGTTTTTGGCGTTTCAGTATCCGGTTGAAATTCCAGGCGTTGGCAATATGACATTCCTGCGCACAGCTGTGAATTCCCAACGCAAAGCGCGTGGAGAGGAAGAATTGAGCGCCGCAGATTTTCTGAAAATCATTCGCGAACGTGCCAAGACCCTGAAAATTGACGCTGATATGCTAAAACGCCCCGTAAACGTCGGATTTTCGGGCGGCGAGAAAAAGCGTAATGAAATTCTGCAAATGGCCATGCTGGAACCCAAGATGTGTATCTTGGACGAAACCGACAGTGGTCTGGACGTGGACGCGATGAAACTGGTGTCCGAGGGTGTGAATGCCCTACGTTCCGAAGGCCGTGCGTTTTTGGTCATCACCCACTATCAGCGTTTGTTGGATCATATCAAACCCGATGTGGTTCACATTATGGCCAATGGTCGTATTGTTAAAACGGGCGGCCCTGAATTGGCGCTTGAGGTTGAACAAAACGGATATGCCGACATCTTGGCGGAGGCAGTGTAATGGCATTACCACAGGCTAAGATTGACGCAACAGATGCGCGTCTTGCGGGGTTGGATCTGCCAACGGCAGGTTGGTCTGCCGACATCCGCGCAGATGCTTTGACACGCGTGCGTGCCATGGGATTGCCTGGGCGCCGCGATGAATACTGGAAATATACAAATCCAGAAACTTTGATCAATGCTGATGCACCAAATGCAGCTGTCTTTGATGCCCAAGAATCCCCCATGTTTGATGGTGTTGATCGGATAAAAATCGTGTTTGTTGACGGTGTTTTTGACGCACAACGATCCGATGATTTGTCGGGTGAAAACCTTTCAATTGAACGGTTGGCGGATGTCGCCGATTTGGATCTGCATTGGGCCAAAGATGCCTACGGCGTTCTAGAAGCCAAGGGCCAAGACCCAGTTCAACGACCTTTGGCAACGCTCAACACGGCCTTTGCCAACGATGGCTTGTTGATCCATGTCACGGGGCAGGTCGATAAGCCCGTCAATCTGATCTATGAACACAAAGATGCGTCATCGGATGCGATGCTGCACCATGTCGTCAAACTGGATGCAGGCGCGTCGCTGACCTTGTTGGAAAATGGCCCCGCTGCCGCACGTTTCAACAAAGTCCTAGAGGCATTTGTTGCACCCAACGCGACGTTCAACCACATTCGGACCCAAGGTCGCGATCATGAACGTCGGGCCGTGACACATATCTTTGCTGAAATTGGCGCAGAAAGCGTGTTCAAAACATTTACCCTGACCGCCAATGGTGTGCTGACGCGCAATGAATGTATTGTGTGGCTACAGGGCGACGAAGGTGTGGCCCACATTGCGGGGGCCTGTGTCGGGGATGGTGATTTCCATCACGATGATACAGTTTTTGTAACACATGATGCCGTAAACTGCGAAAGCCGTCAGGTGTTTAAGAAAGTATTGCGAAATGGCGCAACAGGCGTGTTTCAGGGCAAAATTTTGGTCAAACCTGATGCGCAGAAAACAGATGGGTATCAGATCAGCCAGTCATTGTTGCTAGACGATGACAGCCAGTTCTTGGCCAAGCCGGAATTGGAAATTTATGCGGATGATGTGGCCTGTTCGCACGGATCCACATCGGGTGCCATCGACGAAGAGGCGCTGTATTACCTGCGTTCGCGCGGCGTTCCTGTCGGCGAGGCAACAGATCTGCTGACCCTAGCGTTTTTGGGCGAAGCCGTTGATGAAATCGAAGATCGTGACCTGGCCGATATGGTCGTCGAACGGTTACAGGGATGGCTGATCCGCCATAGACGCTGATGCCGCTGATCCAGTCGATCACGCAAAGTTATCGCAATCCACAATTGGTGTTTCGCCAAATGTGGGTTGCAGGCGTTGTTGAAAGCAAAAGCTTGGCTTTGGTTATGGGGGCAAGTGCTGCTGGTTTTATTTCGGCTTTGCCTGAACTGGCCCGGCGTGCGCATCTGGAATCGTTGGATCTTCAGCAATTGATGGGTGGTGCGTTGCTTGGATGGATATTCATGGCACCATTGATGTTTTATTGCTTGGCCTTGGTTTTATATTGGATCCTAGGCCTTTTTTTGAAAACAATCACAGCGGCGCAAATGCGCGTTATTGTTTTTTGGTCATTGGTTGTTGCCGTTCCTGTGTTATTGCTGCATGGATTGGTCGCTGGGTTTATCGGACCAAGTGTGCAAAAACAAATAATTGGCGTCGTCTGGATCGCGGTCGTTTTGCGAACCTTTGTAGCTGGCGTTCGTTCGACCACAGGAAACATTTGATATGATGGATTTGATCATCAACCTTACCAAGTTGTCCTTTACTGCCCCACGCCGGGCCGCAGAACGCTTGCTTGCCTTATCACTTGATCGACGCACGATTTTTGGTTTCTTTTTGATCGCTGTCTGCCTAAGCGTTGTTGCGATTTACCTGAGTGGTGGGCCAACATCGGGCGATTTGGAACAAGACTTGCCAATGATGGCATCGCCGATCCGTTTGGCGATTATGATCCTTGCGGTGACGGTGTTATCGGCGATCGGTATTCAAACAGCGGGGCGTTTTGTCGGTGGTCAGGCCGATTTTGATCGAATTATGGTGGTCATGGCATGGCAGCAATGGTTGCAATTTTTGATGCAATGCGTTTTGGGCATCTTTGTGGTTATCGCAATGCCCATTGCCGTGGTTTTGCAATTCGCAGTGTTGTGGTTTTCTTTTTGGATATTTTTCAACATGATACGGGTTGCGCATGGGTTTGATGGCATACTGAAATCAATCTTTGCCGTGTTGGTCGGATCATTCTTGGCGATTTTGGCCTTGGGTTTTGTGACCATGATATTTGTGGGGGCTTAATCATGTTTGATGTGGAAAAAATTCGTGCAGATTTTCCAATTCTGTCACGTCAGGTCAATGGCAAGCCGCTGGTTTACCTAGACAATGGTGCATCTGCACAAAAACCGCAGGTCGTGATCGACGCCATTACACAAGCCTATTCACACGAATATTCAAATGTGCATCGCGGATTGCATTTTTTATCCAATCTTGCGACTGAAAAATATGAATCCGTGCGCGGTGTTGTTGCACGTTTCCTAGGGGTCGTGAGTGAGGATGATATTGTCCTAAACACTGGCTCAACGATGGGGATCAATACCATTGCGTATGGATGGGCCATGCCGAATTTGCAGGCCGGTGATGAAATCATTTTATCCGTTATGGAACATCACGCCAATATCGTGCCGTGGCATTTTCTGCGCGAACGTCAGGGCGTGGTGATCAAATGGGTCGATATTGATGAAACTGGACATCTAGACCCGCAGGCCGTGATTGATGCGATTGGCCCCAAAACCAAACTGATCGCGATTACCCATATGTCCAATGTTCTGGGCAGCCGTGTGGATGTGAAATCCATCTGTAACGCTGCACGCGAACGCGGGGTGGCCGTGTTGGTGGACGGATCGCAAGCGGCCGTGCACGGGCCCGTGAATGTGCGCGATCTAGGGTGTGATTTCTATGCGATCACGGGGCATAAACTGTATGGTCCATCTGGATCGGGGGCAATCTACATCCATCCCGACCGACAGACTGAAATGATCCCCTTTATCGGGGGTGGCGATATGATTAAAGAGGTCCACAAAGATCAGATCGTTTACAATGACGCCCCCATGATGTTCGAAGCGGGTACGCCTGGCATCGTGCAAACCATCGGCTTGGGCGTTGCACTGGAATATATGATGCAGATCGGTATGGAAAACATTGCCGCCCATGAAAACAGCCTGCGCGACTATACGATTGAAAAATTGCGTGGCCTGAATTTTGTCAATGTCCAAGGCACTGCAGCCAACAAAGGGGCGATCTTTAGCTTTACCCTTGATGGGGCAGGGCATGCCCACGATATTTCCACAATTTTGGACAAACGTGGTGTGGCCGTGCGTGCAGGGCAGCATTGTACAGGCCCCTTGATGGATCATCTTGGGCTAACGGCAACCTGTCGTGCGTCAATGGGCATGTACAATACGCAGGCGGACATCGATACATTTATCGACGCGCTGCATTTGGCCCATGAACTTTTGGGCTAGTTTTCCACGATTTCTGATTGCGACTGTTCTGCGATCAGGCTATAGAAACGCATAGGCACCCATAGCTCAGCTGGATAGAGCGCTGCCCTCCGAAGGCAGAGGTCAGAGGTTCGAATCCTCTTGGGTGCGCCATTAACCCTATAAAATTTTTCTGTTCTCTTGCCACATAGCTGTGCGTGGTGTGGTTGTACTGTTAGCACAGATTGGGACACAAAATTTCGATAAAAGTCCCCGGATGTGGCACGCCGGCCCAGTTTGGGTATGATTGCAAACAGGTCTTAAATACCTGATTGGCTTAGGTATGTTGGCTTTGACCGCGGATGACTGGGGATTTGCTGTGCGATTGACGGATCACAACGGGGCAATCCATCCGTTCCTGGCCCGTTGGTAATTGCGCATCCGCGAGCAATGCTTGCGCAGCCCATGCGCCCATTTCGCGGTGTGGCAACAATACCGTGGATAATGCAGGTGATAGATGCTGTGCAACCTCTTGGTCGTCATAGCCGATGACCGCAATGTCGCGACCAATTTTGATCCCATTTTCTTTCAATGCATCATAGCAACCGATGGCCATCAAATCGTTTGCGCAAAAAATTGCTTCGGGGCGGGTGGTCTTTTCCAACAATTTCAATGTCGCGTTTCGCCCGCCCGAAGGGAGAAAGTTGCCTTCGACGACCAAGGATGGATCGACGGGGATTCCGGCAGCGCGCAGCGCACGTTCGTATCCTTCCATGCGCTGATCTGATGCCTCCATCCATGGTTCGCCCGAGATAAACGCAATGCGTTTGTACCCTTGGTCGATTAACGCTTTCGTAGCGCTTTCGCCGCCGCGCCGTTCGGCTGGCACGACAGATGGATATTGGCCCGCAGCGTCATAACAGTTTAGCAACACGGATTGGTGCTGTTCCAACCCAATAGGGGGCGTGACATTGTGTGTTAGGATTGATCCATAGATAACGCCCCGAACGCGGTCATTGGACCATTTTCGCAAAATCGCTGTTTCATAGGCCCGATCACCGCCTGTCATGACCACTTCGACCAAGACGTCATGTTTCCAAGCTTCTTCTTGGATGCCCTCGATGGAAATGGCGGCAAAGGGGCTGGTGGCGACCTCATCAAACATGACGCCGATCACTTCGTGTCCTGAATTCACAGGGGGGCGCCCTGCGGCGCGGCGACGATAGCCCAGTTTATTGACTGCTTTGATAACCTTGTGGCGGGTTTCATCGCTGATGCGCATGTCATCTAAGCCATTCAAAACAAACGAAACAGTTGACTGCGAAACGCCTGCTTCAATGGCGACATCCTTCATGGTGATGCGGTCTGAACGGTTGGGTATCTTTGTCGTCATCATTTTATCCTTTACGAATCGCTAATAAATATTACTAATAATATTAGCACAAGCCTATCACCCGGAATAAATCATGCAGAGCGCGCAAAAATTAACCCCGAAACGACTAACGCAACGGCAGGCGGCCGCTGTATTGTTGGCGCCGTTTTTGGTGATCTATGCTGTGTTTTTGGTCTATCCGTTTTTCCGTGGGATCTGGATCAGCCTGCATGACTGGAACCTATTGGCGGTGGCTTTTAACCCAGATGCCAAAGAATACGTAGGCTTAAAAAACTATAACCGCGTGATGTGGGGTAAAAACATCACCTGGTCGGTGTTTCATAATCCGATTTGGCAGGTTGGGGGGGCGTGCAGCGCCGCCTTGGCAATTTGGGCGGGGTCGACCCATCGGATCAGTAAAACCATGGCAAGGTTCATCGCGATTGTGGCAATCGGTGTTGTCATTGCCATGGGTTTTTATCCAGACGAAGGCGGCCGCTGGTATGATCGCAGGTTCTGGCCAACGGTGGCCAATACAATCATGTTTGTGGCGATCACCGTTCCATCTGTCACGGGTATTGCATTGGTTTTGGCCGCGGCGTTGAATCGTGAAACACGCGCAATGGCCGTTTTGCGGACCCTGTTTTTCCTTAGCAATGTGTTGTCGGTGACAGTCGTTACATTGATTTGGCAAATCATGTTTTCGCCCCGTCAGGGATTGATTGCGAATGTCACAGATGTGTTGGGCGGATCGCCGATTGTTTGGTTGACGGATGCACAATTTGCAATGGCTGCCATCGTGATCACGACCGTTTGGTGGTCGATTGGCATTGCGATGATGCTGTTTTTGGCAGGTATGCAAGACATCAGCGCAGACCTGTACGAAGCGGGCGCATTAGACAATGCAACAGGGGCCAAGGCGTTTTGGTATATCACGCTGCCAAATCTGAAACGGACCATCACTTTGGTCGTTGTTTTGCAGATTATTTTGCATTTTCAGGTCTTTGGGCAGGTCCATTTAATGACCAACGGTGGTCCGAATGACACCACCCAAGTTTTGGTGCGCTATATCTATCAAACCGCGTTTCGCGACAGTGAACTGGGCCGTGCGGCGGCGATGGCGGTGTTTTTATTTGTGATCATGGGTGGATTTTCCGCTTTGCAATTCCTCTTGGGACGCGAGGATGCCGAATGATGAACCGTGGTTATTACGCATTGGTTATGGTGCTTGCGATCCCTGCATTTGTTTGGATGGTGCCCACGCTTTGGATGTTGTCGCTATCGTTTCAGCCGAATGATGTTTTGGCACGTACGACATCATCAACTGCCTTGGGATTGATCCCAATTCCGTTTACCGTTGAAAATTTTGCCGATCTCTTTGCCTTTGGCAGTACGCCGAAATGGTTTTTAAATTCAATCATCGTGGCGCTGGGAATGACATTTGGTGTCTTGGCTGTATCGTCTACGGCGGGCTATGCTATGGCGCGGCTCGATTTTCCATTCAAAAAAACGATTATCGCAGTTTGCTTGATTGGTTTGATGATCCCCGAGCAAGCCGTTTTTATCCCCCTGTACACGATGTTTGCAGATTTGGGGTGGCACAATTCATACCATGCCCTGATTTTGCCGCGCATGGCTGTGCCTGTCGGGGTGTTTTTGATGATGCAGTTTTTCAAGGGCATTTCAAACGACATAGAAGAGGCCGCGCGCCTTGAAGGGGTAGGGTGGCTGCAAATCTATTGGTATGTGATGCTGCCTTTGGCGCGGCCTGCCATGATGACCTTGGCCATATTAACGTTTTTATATGCTTGGAACGACTATCTGTGGCCATTGGTGTCCGCGCAAAAGCCTGAATTTTTCACGATCACACTGGGACTGGCCAGCATTCAATCGAATTTCGCACAATCTGAGGGGTTGGGCCGCGTTATGGCCTCTGGGGTCATTGCCTCCCTTCCGGTTGTCGGACTTTTCTTGATTTTTCAACGCTATGTGGTGCGCGCCATGAGCGTTGGAGGAAGCAAGGGTTAACAGGGGATTTACCCCAACACATCAACGTGGGAGGAAATAATGAAACACGTTCTTATTGGTGCAGCACTGGCTGCTGGAATGGTGGTTCCTGCAACCGCACAAGACATATCACTGGGCCGTTTTTTCGGCGCATGCGAAGACGCGGGCACGGATACCAAGGCGTCCGTTGGCGAAGCCTGCATTATTCAATCGATTATCAATGCAGCCTCGGCTGAAATTGATGGGGTCAGTGTACAAACTTTGCCCACCGATTGGGGCAATTACTATGATCAGATCAAAGCATCCTATGCGGGTGGCACACCCCCAGATGTGCATGTGATGCATCGCCACCGTATTCCCGAATTTGCAGGGCTTGGGGCGCTGGCAGATTTGTCCGGCGACTTAGCAGCCGCTGGAATTGACACCGCAGATTGGGCACCCGCTGCCTTGGATGCGGTCAGCTATAATGGTGGTATTTACGGGGTTCCGATGGATTTCCACGCAAACCTATGGCATGTGAATATGGATCTGATGGCTGCGGCTGGTTTGGTCGAAAATGGCAAACCTGTTTTGCCCAGCTCCCCCCAAGAAATGCTAGCACATGCACAAAAGGTAAAAGAGGCCACTGGCCAAGATTATCTGGCGGCTGATTTTGCACAATTCCCGATTGGTGTGCGTTTGACGTTGGCGTTGATGTGGCAGCAGGGTGCAAATATCTTTGACGGGGATAGCGCAACAATTAACAATGATGCGGCCAAAAACGCGGTCACATCGATCACACAACTGTTTGATGCAGATGTTGCAAATCCGCAGCTGAACTATGCGGATAGCCAGCAGGCCTTTCTAAACGGCGAGGCGGCGATTTTGGTCAACGGCACTTGGGTTGTTGATTTCTATACGGCCGAGGCTGAAAAATCTGATGTTGCGTTAAACAACTATTATGTTGCAGATTTCCCGACCCTGTTTTCACAAGGTGCGACATGGGCGGATAGCCACATGTGGGCTGTTCCAGCATCACTAAAGGCAAATGATCCTGCCAAGTATAACGCCGCATTAAAGGTGTTGGCCTTTATCAATGATCATAACATTGATTGGGCGCGGACTGGACATATGGCTGTTCGCAATTCTGTATTAAACAGCGCGGAATACGCCGCATTGGCGCATCGTGATGAATATACAGGCACAGCCGCCATCGCCCGCGATACACCGCCATCGGAAAAATACGGTGCAATTCAGGATGTATTGAACCGTGAACTGCAGGCGATTTGGTTGACAGACAAAGATGTGACCGCCGCGCTTTCTGATGCCGAAGCAGAAGTACAAGACCTGCTAGATCGCTAATCTTGCCTCCCTGTGTCTGGCCCCCGTATTGGGGGCCAGACATATTAAACCATCAAAATAAAAGAGACGATCCATGTCCACCCGCCACACGCAACACTGGCCTATTGAACAGGTCCAAACATGGTTTGATGCATATCCTTGGATTTGTGGGTTCAATTATCTGCCCGCCTCTGCAGTCAATTTCTTGGAAATGTGGATGGCAGATACCTTCGATCCCAAGCGCATTGATCGTGAATTGGGCTGGGCCGCAGATGCGGGATTTAATGCAGCACGGGTGAATTTGCATTTTCTTGTCTGGCACCATGATCGTGCCGGCCTGTTGGACCGGATGCGCCAATTTTTGGACATCGCTTGGGCCAAAGGGATTTATACCGTTTTCGTTTTGTTTGATGATTGTGGTTTTGGCGGACAAGAGCCGCAGTATGGCCCACAACAGCCGCCCATTCCCAATCTACACAACAGCCGCGCGGTGGCCAGCCCTGGACGTGCGATGGTGATGGACCCGACGCAATGGGATGGGTTGGGGAATTATGTGCGCGATATCGTCGGCCAATTTGCACAGGACCATCGCCTGCTGTTTTGGGATCTTTATAATGAACCCGGAAACCGTATGATTTTTGAAACAGACGGTTTTCGCGAATATGATCCTGCACTCGAGGATTATAGCGAACGGTTGCTTGTTCAAGCATTTGACTGGGCCAGATCGGCAGCACCATCGCAACCCCTGACCGTTGGGGCGTGGCGCACGGCCCCTGTGGGCAGCGGTGCTGCAGATTTCGACAACCCCATTGATCAGGCTGCTTTGGCCTTGTCAGACATTGTGACGTTTCATGCCTATGTGGATCGTCCGCGTATGGAAAAATGCATCAACACGCTTGCCACCCAAAACAGGCCGATGTTTTTAACCGAATGGATGGCCCGCGCCGTGGACAGCCGCATTGAAACGCAATTGGATTTATTGCATCACCGACATGTGGGGTGTTTTAACTGGGGAATGGTTCAGGGGCGCACCCAGACACATTTGCCATGGCCACGGCCTTTGCTGGAACAACACGGGATTAATCCAGATGAAACGGTTTGGTTTCATGACATTTTTTGGCCCGATGGGCGGCCATATGATCCGGTTGAAATTCAGATCATCAATTCCTTAACACAGTCCCAAAAACGCAGCCTAAGTGCTGAGTGACAAAACCAGTTATCGCACGATCCGCATTGGGCCTAGGTGGATTTGGCCATGCAGCACAGGCGGATTTTGGGGGGCAGGTGGCATTGATGGCGCGCCACTGTGACATCAGCGACGCGTTTAAGAAATGTCGCGTCTGTCACGACATATCTATCATTATCCACGTTTGCCGTAATACAGGCCGACCACATGTTCCGCTTGGGCAAAAAACAGCCAGCGCGATACCAAAACACCGGCCACATGGGTCAGCACAGCCAAGGCCGCGAACATATGGTTAAAGGGCAGCACCAGCAAAACAATCGGCAAACCTGACAGCAATATGATCGCAATCAATCGCAGTTTTGCGGCATGTTTGCGCCCTACGACATAAACGAATTCTTGTAACAGGTAATTGGTGCCGGTGTGTGGTGGTTCAAACGCACGCACGGATCCATTCGTGCCCAAACCGGTTGCGCTGGCCAGAGTGCTGCCCGAGCGTGCGAATGCGCCATCACCCTGGATCCAAGCAAAGATTTGCAAGGCCCCCAATAGGCCCAAAACCGGTTGTGCAATGCCCACCTGACCTGACAGCAATGCCCCACCTGCAACAGCGTAGGTCAGGAACAAAACTGGGGTCATTGGGGTATGCCAGCGGGGCACAGTGGCCAATTGGCGATAAATCATGGCCGTTGAAAAAACCGTCAATAAACACAATGCAGCGCCTGCATAGGACACAATCGCCAGTCGCGTTTCAAAGAAGATTTGCCCAACCGCCGCAACGCCCGTGACGCATAATGCAATAACGGCTAACCACGCTTCGCGGCTTAGCCACGATGACCGCCATTGGGTAAAGGCCTTGATCGCACGTTCGGGGTGGCCCAAGTGGAATGTGGAAAACAACAGCCCACCCACAGCAAACACATAACCGATTGCATAGAAAATGAACGCATTCAGGCCCACGGGTGCCGGCATGCCCAGCCCCAGAAAAAACAACAGGCCAAAGCCAACACCCGAAAGCGATGTGAACAAAATGACTGAGGGTGCTGGATGCATTACAATTTCTCCAATGTACGATCAAGCCATGCAAAAAATCCGGCTGGATTGTCGGCCTGTGCTTGCAAACTTTGGGTGGGGGTTTGGTCCGATGATAACTGATCCTTGGGCCGTGGGGGCAGGTATTTGTTCACCGGCTTGGTCCCCAGTTCAGGCATCAAATCCATGCCGCCCCGTTCGGCGACCAGTTTTGATACATCACTGTTGGGATCCCCCAAATCGCCGAAATGGCGCGCGCCTGATGGGCAGGTGCGCACACAGGCGGGGATGCGGTCCTCTTGGGGTAGGTTTTCGTTGTAAATCCGATCCACGCAAAGGGTGCATTTTTTCATCACCTTTTCCGCGCCGTCCAATTCACGCGCACCATAGGGGCAGGCCCATGCACACAGCCCGCAACCAATACAATCGGTTTCATTGACCAAAACGATGCCATCCTCGGTCCGTTTATAGCTGGCCCCTGTGGGGCAAACAGTGACACAAGGGGCATCATCGCAATGCAAACAGGATTTGGGTAAATGGACCAATTGGGCCAATCCATCCTCTGGCTGCACTTCGTAACTGTGGACGCGGTTCAGGAATGTGCCCACTGGCATTTCGCCATAGGCATCCTGATCGGCCAAAGGTGCGCCATAGTTTTCGGTGTTCCATCCTTTGCATGACACCACACAGGCATGACAGCCCACGCAGGTGTCCAAATCAATGACAAGACCAAGTTTTTTGTCGGTCATTTTTGGCAGACAGGTCATGATCCCTCCTTGGTGGTGCGTTTGATGTTTTTGGGGCCTTGGCCCACGGGTGATTTCAACGTGCCGAATTGGGGTTGGCTGGTTTTTGGTGGATCTGCCTTGTCAATGCGGACGCGCAAATCAAACCATGCGGCCTGACCTGTGATCGGGTCAGAATTGGACCACCGCATTCCGTCACCCTTGGCGGGCAGCAATTCTGAAATCAGGTGGTTTAGCAAAAACCCTTTGGTTGCTTCGGGGGCTTTGGGATCTAGGGCCCATGCGCCGCTGCGTTTGCCAATGGCGTTCCAGGTCCAAATGGTATTTTCGTTCAACGCCGCCATTTCAGCCACGGGCACCACGATGGATCCATTTTGTGACGTGACCTTGGCCCAATCGCCATCGCTGAACCCATGATCGCGCATCACCTTGGTGGGTAAATACATTGGGTTCATACCGTGAATTTGGCGCAACCATGCATTTTGGCTGCCCCAGCTGTGATACATCGCCATGGGCCGCTGTGTCAGCGCATGCAGAGGGTATTCGTCATCATTTTCCACCGTTGCGGTTGGATACCAAATGGGCAGCGGGTGCATGACCTGTTTCAAACGATCACGCATGTGATCAGGGGGTTGATGATCGCCGTGCCCCATGGCCGCGTTTTTGAATTTCTGCAACGGTTCCACATATAGTTGGAACAGATAGGGCTGGGCACTGTCAAACAGGCCCGTTTCAACTGCCCAATCCTGATATGCGGTGTTCCATGGCTTGTAATAGCCTGCGTTTTCAGGGATATGTTTGACCCACACGCCGCCATTTTCGATATATTTATTGATCTGTTCAGGGTTCACAGGTCCGCGGCCCGTGTCATCATCACTGCGCCAGCCGGCCAGTGGGCCGATGCCGGGTTTGCGTTCGTGGTTGATCATGTAATCCGCATAATCGGCATATTTCGCGCTGCCATCATCGTTGACAAAGCCGGGCAATCCCAGTCGCGCACCTAAATCAACCAGCACCGATTGGAACCCACGCACATCGCGGTCGGGTTCGATAACAGGCCAGCGGATGGCATCGGCGGCGGCGTCTGCTTCGCAGATGGGGCGATCCAGCAGGCTGATACAATCATGCCGTTCCAGATAAGTGGTATCGGGCAGGATCAAATCGGCATAGGCCACCATTTCCGAACTATAGGCATCGGAATAGATAATGCGCGGAATGACATAGTCGCCATTTTCGTCGCGATCGGTCAACATATCCATGACGGAACTGGTGTTCATAGAGCTGTTCCAGCTCATATTGGCCATATACATGAATAATGTATCAATTTTATAAGGATCACCCGCATGCGCGTTTGATATGACCATATGCATCAAACCATGCGCCGACATCGGGTTTTCCCAAGTGAACGCTTTGTCGATGCGCTTGGGTTGACCGTTTTCGTCGATTAACAAATCCTCTGGCCCGTGGACAAAACCCAAATGTGGGCCGTTCAGTGGGGCATTGGGTGTCGCGTCGCCATGCGGTTTGGGGTGAATTTCCGACGGTTTGGGGTAGGGGGGTTTGAACCTGAACCCGCCGGGTGTTTCCACAGACCCCAAAATGATCTGCAAGACATGCAGCGCGCGGCAGGTTTGAAACCCGTTGCCATGGGCGGAAATCCCGCGCATGGCATGGATTGCGACGGGGCGTCCAATCATTTCGTCGTATTCATGCCCGCGGAAATCGGTCCATTTGCGCGGCAGGCGAATTTCCTGATCAAAGGCAACATGCGCCAATTCGGCGGCCAAGGTGCGGATGCGTTTTGCGGAAATACCACAGATATCGGCCACCGCCTCGGGGGCGTTTTCGGGAACCAAGAAATGTTCGATCATCTTGGTAAATACCGTGCCCGCACCGTTATGCGTGCCACGGATATCAGGGTCGGCGCCTTGGTGATCAAAGGGCACGACGGTTTTGGTGTTGCGATCAATGATCAATGGTTTGCCTGTATCATCACGCAGGAACAGGCCCGTGTCGGGATCCACCAAAACTGGCGCATTGGTAAACCGCGCCAGATAGGGCAGATCGATTTTACCAGCCTCAATCAAACAATAAATCAGCGACAGTATGAACCGCCCGTCTGTGCCAGGTGTGATGCCCACCCAATCATCGGCCACCGCGTTATAGCCCGAGCGAATGGGGTTTACCCCAATCACGCGCGCGCCGCGTTGTTTGATTTTGCCAATCCCCATTTTGATGGGGTTGCTGTCATGATCTTCGGCGACGCCAAACAGCATGAATAATTTTGTGTGATCCCAGTCAGGCTGGCCAAATTCCCAAAACGCCCCACCCATGGTGTAAATACCAGCCGTGGCCATATTCACGCTGCAAAATCCGCCATGTGCTGCGAAATTGGGGGTGCCAAACATTTGCGCCCATAATCCGGTAAAGGATTGAGATTGATCGCGGCCCGTAAAAAACGCCAATTTTTCTGGGGCTGTTTCGCGCAACGGGCGCAGCCAATCGGTTGCAATTTGCAGCGCCTCGTCCCACGAAATTTCTTGGAATTCGCCCGATCCGCGTTCGCCCACCCGTTTTAATGGCGCGCGCAGACGTGACGGGGCGGTGACCTGCATGATGCCTGCCGATCCTTTGGCACACAAAACACCTTGGTTTACGGGGTGGTCACGGTTCCCTTCGATATAGGCGACTTTGCCATCTTTTAGGTGGACGTTGATCCCGCATCGGCAAGCGCACATATAACATGTGGTTTTGCGGATTTCATCGGACACCTTGGGCGATGTATCGACGTTTGGTTGCATATGTTTATGCCCTCCCTAAGCGATAATGACACGAAGTGCCGCGTTCTTATGACGGTTGTGCGCTATCGTATCTGGAAAGAAAGCCAAATCAATCGTCTTTTTGGATATTTGGTATCATCCCTAGCTAGCATTCGTTTGTTGTTCATGTTTGCGGTGACGAACCGATGCGTAAAACGACAATCCAATCAAAGCCATGCCAACGCCGCCGGTAATCAATTCATGCACATGCGTCAAAGACTGCAAAAACATCACAATCGACAGCGCAAAGATAGAATAGAACGCACCATGTTCCAGATAACGGAATTCGGCCAAGGTGCCTTTTTCGACCAGCATGATGGTCATCGATCGCACATACATTGCACCAATTCCCAAACCGATGGCGATCAGCAAAATATTGGTGGTCAGCGCAAACGCCCCGATCACCCCATCAAAGGAAAAACTGGCATCCAAAACCTCTAGGTATAGAAATGCACCCAAGCCCGCTTTGGCACCGACCTGAGCGGTTGAACCTGCGATGTCATCCAGATAATTCCCCAAACCGTCCACCAAGGTAAAGGTCAATAATCCCATAACCGCAGAGGCCAAAAATGCTGATACATCTGCTGCAGGGATCAATTTTGACATCACCATGACAATCGCTAGGACAAAGGCGATTTCAAATCCACGGATCGATCCCCATTTGCGCAGCTGGCGTTCCAACCCTGCGATCCAATCGACAGATTTATCCTCGTCGATAAAAAATTTCAGGGCGACCATCATCAAAAATGTGCCGCCAAAGGCTGAAATAGGACCATGGGCCTGACCTATGATACGCGAATATTCGTCGGGATTGGACAACGCCAAATGCATTGCCGCAAATGGATTGATCCAGGCAAATACGGCCACGATAATCAATGGAAAAACGATCCGCATTCCAAAGACAGCGATCAAGATCCCCCAAGTCAAAAAACGACGCTGCCAAACAGGTGTCATTTCCACCAGCTTGTTGGCGTTCACGATTGCATTGTCGAAAGACAGTGCAATTTCCAAAGCGGCCAAAACAGCACCAACAATTAGAAATGATATCACAGCCGACATATTGCCCTGGGTGGCCCATCCTAGCCACCCTGATAAGCTTAGTCCAATCACAGTGGTTAATATGGGCCACTTAAGATAGGAAAGCGTGCTACGTTGTGTATTCATGGCTTAGTTCCCTGACATTACAGCTGGCAACCACAAAACAAGTTGTGGGAACATGAACAGCAACGCCAAACCAAACAGTTGGACCACCATGAATTGCATCATCCCTAGATAGATGTCTTTCAGATCCCAGTTCGGTACAACGCCTTTCAGGAAATAGGCTGACAATGCAACGGGCGGCGACAGCCACGCGGTTTGCAAATTCACCGCAACCAGAATACCGAACCACACCATCATGTCATAGCGGCTTAGGCCATAGACCTCTAACGCTTCGACGGTGGGCAGCAGGATGGGAACAACGATCAACACAATCGGGACCCATTCCAATGGCCAGCCCAGCAGGAATATCAATGCCATGACCAACAACAGGATCATATAGGGGGACATATCCAAACCCAACAGCAGTTCGGTCATCATCTTGGGTGTTCCCAATGCACTGAACTGCGCACCAAAGAAGTTTGAAGCCGCAACCAAGAACATGATCAGAACGGTGATTTCCAAGGCTTTGATCAAACTGTCGGCAAAGCTTGGCATTGTGAATTTGCCATAGCCAATCGATAGCAGGATTGAACCGAATGCGCCCATAGCCGCTGCTTCGGCAGGGGTGGCAAAACCTAGCAGGATCGATCCCAATGCAAAGGAAATCAAAATTGTTGGCGGCATCAATCCAGCAAAGAATTCAGTCCAAAGGTCCGAGAAATAAAATGAATCTGCTGCATCTGCTGCGTAAATGGATCGGCTAAGATAGCCCAGCAAAACCATAAACACGGCTAGAACGATTGACATAATGGACATGCCAGCTGCTGGGTCATAGTTGGCAAATACCATGTAAATATGGAATACCACCGCGATTGGCATTACAATTTGCAACACCTTCAGGCTGCGGAACGCTGCGTATGCGATTGCAGTTGCAATCACCATGACGACAAATCCACCAAATGGCATCAGGTTGGCAAATGCGCCCCCGACGCCTAGGCCGAATATACGACATAGCGTCAATACGCCCAAGCAAATCAATGCAACCTCGGCGCCATAGTATTTTGACGTATCTGGCTGATCTTCTTCTGACAGGATGGGGCCCAGTTCAGGGTTAATCCAACACCGCCCAAGCGTATAGATCAGGTATAATGACGCCAATAGCGCACCAGGAACAAAGGCCCCGCGGAACAAGTCCAGCGTAGATACCTCAAGCACGGGTCCCATAACAATCAACATGATCGACGGTGGGATCAGAATGCCCAATGTCCCACCTGCGGTGATCGTGCCTGCGGCCAGTTGCACGTTATAGCCGGACCGGCTCATCGTGGCGCCGGCCATAATACCCAGCAATGTGACCGATGCGCCCACGATACCCGTGGCGGCGGCGAAAATGGTCGATACGATCAAGACGGCGATAAACAACGCGCCACGCACACGGGCCATAATCATTTGAATGGATGCAAACAAACGCTCCATCAGGCCGGCGGCCTCCATCACGATGCCCATTAAGACGAACAAAGGAACAGCCATCAACTGATCGTTTAGCATTGTTGAGTTCGTGTTCAGCGTCATCAACAGCGTTGTCAGTTTGAAATTCGCGCCCCAAATCCCGAACACAAAGCCCAAGAAAATCAAGGTAAACGAAATCGGAAAGCCGATGAAAATCACGAACAACATGGCACCGAGCATGATCAAACCAATGGTTGGTTTGGACAGGTTTGGACGCGCTTTCATCAAGTCCGTAAACCATTCGCCGCCGGGCACCAAATCAGGTGTAAACACGGCCAAAACCAGCCAGAGCAGGGCGATCAGATAGACGGGCAACAACCGCACGAAAAACCGTTCGCGCACCTTACCCATTTTATGGAACGCGCGGAAAATTTCGGGCAGGCCTTGCAACATTAACAAGAAACCACCAATCGGCATCGCAGTACGCGCAGGCCACAACAATGGACCCCATGCGCTGTCGATTTGCATCGTTTCACCGGTGGAATAGGCCAGCCACCAAAATTGTGCCGACACCACAGTGAAAAAGATCATGGATGGCATAAAGAACAACAGATAAAGCGCCGCATCGACGGTCGCTTGCGTTTTGTCAGACCAGTTGCGATACAAAAAATCGGCACGAATATGAACACCGCGCATCAGGCCATAGCCCGCAGCCGCCATGAACAAAACACCCGCAAGCATGCGGCTGGTATCATAAACCCATAGCGTTGGCCCCAATCCAAGCGAGCGTGCAAACTCTTCAAAGCCTGCATTCGCCAAGATCGTGAACGAGTTACGCGATAACACCTCGAACACGACGACCACGATCAGTGGGATCATCAGTAATGATATGATCTGCCCCGCCCGATAGTTGATCACATCAATCACAGCTGTGATGGGACGTTGCCAAGGGGTCATGTCCTCTGGCGTCTCGCCGGGGGCCTCGGCCCGCCGTTCGGCGATCAATTCATCCGCAATTTCAAGCTTCTCTGGGTTCACCTCATCTGCGGCCATGCCCAATCTCCCTGTTTTATAAAATGCCATTTTGGCTTTTCCGTTTTGAAAAACGCAGCAGCGTTTATCGAAACGGACGCGTCCGTACTAAAAAGTGAGGGGCGTTTCCGCCCCTCGCTCTGTGTTTATTTCAGTGTATCTGCATGCGCTTTGCCCAGACCTGCGTTTGATGCCTGTGCACCCGCCCAGAATGGAACAACTGTGTCTGCGAAATCTTTTTGTGACTGCCAAACTTCGGCAAAGAATTCGTTTTCATCAGCGGCCACTTGCAACGCGTTTTTCGCAGCTGCCATGTACTCTGAGAAGTAATCAGAGGGTGTGTCCTCTAGGATAACACCGTGGTTGTCTGTCAAATCTTTCAACGCTTTACCGTTTTCATAGATACGGTAAGACAGGGATTTTGACAAAGACGCGTTTGCTGCAACTTCCAACGCTTTCTTTTCCAGATCGCTTAGATCGTTATAGAAATCGCGGTTTACATACATGTCCGCGTTCACAACAACTTGGTGCAAACCTTGTAGGTAGTAGTGTTTCAACACTTTCTGGAAACCAAAGACTGAGTCAGGCTTTGGACAGCACCATTCAGCCGCGTCAATTGTGCCTTTTTCCAATGCTGGCAGGATATCGCCGCCGCCCATGGCAACCGCTGGAACACCGATGTCAGCATAAGCAGCACCCACCATACCGGGAGGAGCGCGGAAGCGCATTTGACGGAAGTCATCCATAGATTTGATTGGCTCTGGGAACCAGCCCAAGGCTTCGGGACCAACAGGCTGCAGCATGAAACCTTTGACGTTTACGCCCATTTCGTCCCATAGACGGTCATACAATTCCTTGCCGCCGCCATATTGGAACCAGCTTAGGAATGCGATGTTGTCTAGACCAACACCGGCGCCCGCAACAGGCGCACCAAACAGGTTTGCCGCCACGTGCTTGCCACCCCAATAGTGGGTCCAAGCAAAGCCGCCTTCGACCAGGCCTGCGTCAACGGCGTCCATTACGTCGCGTGGGCCAACAACGGCGCCCGCGGGCAATACTTCGATCGTCAACGAACCGTTGGTCAGGGCCGCGACATCCTTGCCGAATTCCTGCAACATGTACACTTCGTCTGCAGTATTCGGCAAAACAGATTGAATACGCAGAACTTTTTCAGCCATTGCGGCTGTTGTTGTCATCGCCAATGCAGTTGCACCGACAACTAAATGTTTGAGTTTGAACATTGATCGTCCTCCCTAGGTAAAGCCTTCAAAATTATTTTTATCCTTAAGCAAGAAGGCGGAGCTTAAGAAATTTTTGGAACATTTTAATGTCCCAAGCGAACCACTTGTAACAAGCGCGCTTATTACACCATAGATCATGATCGCACATCCTCAAGTATTAAATCAGATGCCTTTTCGCCTATCATGATACATGGCGCATTCGTATTGCCACTGACAATTTGTGGCATGATCGACGCGTCTGCGACCCGCAGACCATCAATTCCGTAAACTTTTAGTTTGGGATCGACCACGGCTTGGTCGTCAATTCCCATTTTACAGGTACCCGTTGGATGGTAAATCGTCACCGATGTCCGACGCGCCCAATCTAACGTAGCCTGTTCATCATCCATGGCAACATCCGCACCTGGTGCATGTTCTTGGGTGATATAGGATTTCAACGGGTCAGTTTGTGCAATTTTGCGCGCGATTTGGATACCCTTGACGATGGTTTTACAGTCTAAATCCGTCGCCAAATAATTCGGGTGAATTTCGGGGTGGTCGTCCATTCTGGCTGAGCGCAGTTTTAGGTGTCCCGCGCTTTCAGGGCGCAATTGCAGGACGGATGCGGTAAAGGCGGAAAATTTATGTGGCCCATCGGCGGGTTTATCCGCGCTCCAGGGTTGGATATGAAATTGGATATCGGGCGTTTCCAGATGTGGTTCGGTTTTCAAAAAACCTGTGCCAAGGCTGGCCGCCATTGTCATGGGGCCAGTTTGTGTCAATGCATATTGTATTGCCATCATCCCCTGTTTGAAAATATTGTTTGCCTCGATGTTGATCGTGCTTAGCGTGGTTTTGAACACTGGGCGGGCCTGCAAGTGATCTTGCAGGTTTTTGCCAACAGCGCTGTTGCCTTTGACCACGTCAATTCCATGTTCTTTCAGCTCGGTTGGATCGCCAATGCCCGACAGCATCAAAATCTGCGGTGACCCAATGGCACCTGCAGACAGAACAACTTCGCACCGCGCGCGAATGTCGATCATGCGGCCATGTTGCTTTGCGCGAATACCAACAGCGCGATTTTGTTCAATCAGCACCTTTTCGGTTTGGGTATCTGTAATAATGGTCAGGTTTTTACGGTTGCGAATGGGGCGCAGATAGGCGGCAGCCGATGAACAGCGACGCCCGCCTTTCATGGTAAGTTGGAAATATCCCACGCCCTCTTGATCGGCACCATTGTAATCGGGGTTGCGTTTATACCCCGCTTGCACGGCGGCATCGACCCATTTGTCGACGACATCGCGTTTTAGGCGCGAATTCTGCACAGATAGGGGGCCATCGACCCCACGGCTGTCATCATGATGTTCGCCGTTCCATGTCTCAGACCGTTTGAACAGAGGTAAAACATCATCCCATCCCCAGCCTGTGCATCCCAATTGCGCCCAGTAATTATAATCTTGGGCTTGGCCGCGCACATAAAGCAAACCGTTGATAGAACTAGATCCGCCCAATACGCGTCCACGTGGCCAAGAAATCGCGCGTCCAGCAATGCCGGGATCGGGTTCGGCTGTGTAACACCAATCTGAATTTGGGTTCCCCATGGTGCGGAAATACCCGACTGGAATGTGGATCCATGGGTTTCGATCGACTGGTCCAGCCTCGACCAATGCGACGCTGTAGCGGCTGTCTGCGGACAAACGGTTTGCCAATGCGCAACCGGCGGATCCAGCGCCTACGACGATGAAATCGAATTCCATTTCACACCCTGTTATCAAAAAATGAGACTTTTTGTCTCGTTTTTATTTGAAAATGACAATATAATGATTCGTAGAAATTGCACGCATTTTTTTATGGGAGCCGGAAAATGGATGAAAACGAACGTATTCCGACAAACCTAAGGACACTGCTCATCCTTGAGGTTTTGGGCCAAAGCGATCAACCGATGACGGCGACCGAAATAAATGCGCAGATTGGGCTGCCTAAACAAACCGTCCATCGATTGTGCGCCACGCTTGAAGAAAACGGATATTTGACCCGTCCGGGAAATGGCAAACAATATCAGGTTGCCCGGCGTTTGCGCAACCTAGGGGTGGGGCTGTTGCATAATTCGCGCGATCACATCGCACGCCACCAAATCCTAAGCGAGGTGTCGCAAACCGTGGGCGAAACGGTGAACTATGCTGTCCCTGGCGCTGCGGGGATGAATTATCTGGACCGTGTGGAAACCGACTGGCCGTTTCGGGTGCAATTGCCGGTGGGCACCAGTGTTCCGTTTCATTGCACCGCCAGTGGCAAGGTGTTTTTGTCCAGCCTGTCGCCAGCTAAAATGCGTGCGATGGTATCGGCGTTGCAATTGGATTATAAAACGCAGCACACCCTGACGGATCCAGACGCGTTGATCGCGGAACTGCAGCAAATCCAAAAACAGGGATATGCGCTGGACCAAGAAGAATTTATCATCGGAATGGTGGCCATTTCGGTTCCAGTCTTGGACGGGCAGGGCCGCTATATCGCCAGTTTGGCCTATCACGGGCCATTGCCGCGCATGTCGCTTGCGGATGCAATTGCGCGCAAATCTTACCTAAGTGATGCGGCAGATCGACTAAGCGCCACGTTGACAGGTGGCGCCTAGCTTGGCGTACTAGGCCGTAAATAGGTCTTTGAACTGATCACGCAGGATATTTTTTTGCACCTTGCCCATCGTGTTTCGCGGCAGTTCGCCCACAATTTCGATGTGGCGGGGATGTTTGAAACGTGCCAGTGATTGTGCAACAGCCCCCTGAATTGTATCTATGTCAACGGTTTTTCCGGCTTGTGCGACGATCACCGCGACAACGGTTTCCCCGAAATCGGGGTGGGGCACACCGATCACCGCGCTTTCTAAAACCGAATCTTGATCGTCTAGGACCAATTCGATTTCCTTGGGATAAATGTTGTAACCGCCAGAAATAATCAAATCTTTGTTTCGGCCAACAATGTGGACATACCCATCATCATCGATTTTGCCCAAATCACCGGTTATGAAAAACCCATCTGGGCGCAATTCTTCGGCTGTTTTTTCGGGCATTTTCCAATACCCCTGAAATACATTCGCTCCGCGCACTTCGATTTGGCCGACGATATTTTTGGGCAGACTGTCGCCACTTGCTGGATCGGTGATTTTTAATTCAACCCCCGGCAACGGATGCCCAACGGTACCAGCGCGACGTTCGCCATTATATGGGTTTGACGTGTTCATATTCGTTTCGGTCATCCCGTAGCGTTCCAAAATCCGGTGGCCTGTTCGGGTTTCGAATTGAATATGGGTGTCGGCCAACAATGGCGCAGATCCAGACACAAACAACCGCATATGTTTGGTCAGATCGCTGTCAAATCGGGCATTGTCCAACAGGCGGGTATAGAATGTGGGAACCCCCATCAGTGACGATGCATCCGGCATTAAATCGATGATTTGGTCTGCATCGAATTTCGGCAAAAATATCATGCTGCTGCCGGCGCATAATGTGACGTTTGTCGCGACAAACAGACCATGTGTATGAAAAATAGGCAGCGCATGCAGCAACACATCATCTGACGTGAAACGCCATTCTTGCACCAATGTTTTTGCATTCGAAATCAAGTTTGCCTGGCTTAGCATTGCCCCTTTGGAACGCCCCGTCGTGCCCGATGTATAGAGCAACGCTGCCAGATCGGTATACGCGCGCGACACTATGGCAAATGACGTCGAACAGTTGGCCCATTTGTCGCAAATACTACCCGAGCCATCGGCGTTTAGCGTTTCCAATTGTGCGCCCAGTTTCGACGCAATCGGTGCCAAACTGTCGGTCGCTTTGGCGTCGCATATGACCAAAGATGCACCACTGTTTTCAATGAAATAATCCAGTTCCCCTGCGGTGTAGGCCGTGTTCAGCGGCAAAAATACCAATCCAGCCTGCGCACATCCGGCATATAACGCCAAGGCCTGCGGTGATTTTTCAACCTGTACCGCCACGCGATCCCCAGGGGTTAACCCCATCATTTGGGTCAGGTTGGCAAATTGCGAACCCATTTCCAAAAACGCTTGGTACGAAATTTGCGTTCCATCCGCCAACCGTAAAAAGGTTGCAGCATTTTTTTGGTGTGCGCCAAATAATGTATCATACAGTGGGTTCGTCATATTAGGTTCTTTCGTCAGTGATGGTATTGCGCTGGGGGCGAAACTAGTCAGGGGGTGTATTTTATGTCAATGTCTTTGCATACCAGAAATAATGTTTTGTACACTTTCATGTGCTGTATCACTGATTTTGTTCAGATGCTTTATGGAAAAACGTCGCTGGGGTTTGATCGCTGACACAGTGGTAACACGATTTTTGACATGACTTGGTGTAATGGGTATCGATTACACATATGAAATCTATCGCAAGATTTTGGCATCGCAGGCTGCAACCTTTTCGACGCCAGCAATTGCGGCTGCGTGGGCGCATGGAACAATCCATGGCGGAACATGCGGCAATTTTGGTCGCGTTAGAACGCGGTGATTGCGACAGCGCTGCGGCAGAATTGCGAAATCACGTGGCAGTACAGGGGGAAAAGTTTCATAGCCTTATTGCAAGTTTGCGCAAAAACGGGCATTCCGCGTGACAGCGCATGATGCGTTGCCTAATTTTTTCCAAGCTTGAAGCCAGCATGTCAAAATCGTATCGCGACCCGTCTGATCTTTGGAATTCGGCCCGTCTGTCTGTTGCACCGATGATGGATTGGACCGATCGCCACTGTCGGATGTTACACCGCCAGCTAAGCCGTCATACGTTGTTGTACACCGAAATGGTGACTGCACCTGCATTGGTGCGCGGTGGTGCAACGCATTTGTTGGATTATTCGCCCCAAGAACACCCAATCGCATTGCAGCTGGGCGGATCAGACCCTGCCGAATTGGCACAGGCGGCCGTTATGGGCAACGAATGGGGATATGACGAAATCAATCTGAATGTTGGTTGCCCATCGGATCGTGTGCAATCGGGCACCTTTGGCGCGATATTGATGAAATCGCCGGATGTTGTGGCTGAATGTTGTGCCGCGATGATTGCCGCACAATCGGCCGAGGTGACCGTGAAATGCCGTATTGGTGTCGATGATCAGGATCCATATGTGGTGCTGCCTGATTTTTTACAACGCGTCAGTGATGCCGGCGTGCGACGGTTCACAATCCACGCCCGCAAAGCCTGGTTGCAGGGCCTAAGCCCCAAAGAAAACCGTGATATCCCGCCATTGGATTATGATTTGATCCATACAATGAAACAGCAATTTCCAGATCTGCATATTTCGATAAATGGTGGAATTGCCGATTTGGATCTGGCCCAACACCTGTTAGATCAAGGATTGGATGGGGTCATGATTGGGCGCGCGGCCTATCATACCCCCAGTGTTATTTTGTGCCGTGCAGATACGGCCATTTACGGGCAGGGTGCTGACAGCGACCCCACCACCGTTGTGCATAATATGATGCCCTATATCCAAGACCATGTGTCATCTGGGGGGCGATTAAACCAAGTCACACGTCATATGTTGGGGTTGTTCACGGGTCGCCCCGGCGCACGGATGTGGCGGCGTGTGTTGTCGGAACGGGCGCATAGGTCGGGTCCTGAACTGGTGCTTGAGGCATTGTCGCACATCACCGCAAACGCATAATTGCGTCGATCAAATAAGTCACGCACCACGCAAACCCTTGGCTGCACAATCGGGAGTAGCAGGGTTCGTCGTGGTGCGTGTGTCACGATCTGGCATGAGTTGGGAAAAAAATAAGGGCCGCGTTGCGCGCCCCCTAATTCCTAGTGGAACTTGTGGGAATAGTCTACTCCCACTCAATCGTGCCAGGGGGCTTGGATGTGACGTCATAGGTGACGCGGTTGATGCCTTTGACTTCGTTGATGATCCGCGTGGCGGTTTCGCCCAAGAAATCATGGGTAAACGGATAATAATCCGCAGTCATACCATCCACCGACGTCACCGCGCGCAGGGCACAGGCAAAATCATATGTCCGGCCATCACCCATGACGCCAACAGTGCGCACTGGCAGGATCGCGACAAAGGCTTGCCAAATTTCATCATAAAGCCCGTGTTTGCGAATTTGATCAATGTAGACGGCGTCTGCTTTGCGCAGGATTTCCAATTTTTCGCGTGTTATTTCACCGGGGCAGCGAATGGCCAAGCCTGGTCCAGGGAAGGGATGGCGGCCGATAAAGCTGTCGGGCAAACCCAATTCACGGCCCAATGCGCGCACTTCGTCCTTGAACAATTCACGCAATGGTTCGACCAGTTTCAGGCCCATTTTTTCTGGCAAACCGCCCACGTTGTGATGCGATTTGATGGTGACGGATGGACCGCCGCTGAATGACACGCTTTCGATCACGTCTGGGTACAACGTGCCTTGGGCCAAAAATTCCGCGCCCTCAATTTGATTGGCGTATTTTTGGAACACATCAATAAACAAACGACCGATGATTTTGCGCTTGGTTTCAGGGTCAGATTGACCCTCTAACTCGCCCAAGAACAATTCGCTTTCATCCGCATGGATCAGCGGAATGTTATAGTTGTCGCGAAACATTGCAACGACTTCGTCGGCTTCGCCTTGGCGCAGCAGACCGTGATCGACGAACACACATGTCAGTTGGTCGCCAATCGCTTCGTGGATCAATACGGCCGCCACAGAACTGTCGACACCGCCGGATAGGCCGCAAATGACCTGTTTGTCGCCCACCTGTTCACGGATTTTTGCAATCGCCTGTTCGCGATATGCGCCCATCGTCCAATCGCCTGAAAACCCAGCCAAACGGACAAAGTTTTCATACAGTTTTGCGCCTTTGGGAGTGTGGTGAACCTCGGGGTGAAACTGCACGGCATAAAAATGGCGTGATGTATCCGCCGTAATCGCATAGGGCGCGTTTGGTGATGTACCGTAAACTTCAAACCCGGGTGCGATTTTGCTGACGTGATCGCCATGGCTCATCCAAACTTGTTCATCACCTTGTGTGAACCAGCCGTCCAAAATATTCAGCGATCCATTCGGTGTCACAAATGCGCGCCCGAACTCGGCTGTTCCATGACCGCTTTCGACAGTGCCGCCCAATTGATGCATCATGACCTGCTGGCCATAGCAAATGCCCAAAATCGGGACGCCCATTGAAAAAACGCTTTCTGGTGCGCGTGGGCTGCCGTCGCGCGTTACGCTGTCTGGGCCACCAGAAAAAATCACAGCCTTTGGGGCAAAGTCAGCCAAAAAGGCGTCTGTGACATTTTGATAGGGGTGAATTTCGCAATAGACATTTAATTCGCGCAAACGCCGCGCAATCAGCTGCGTCACTTGGCTGCCAAAGTCTATGATTAAGAGGCGGTCGTGGGTCATGTTTTCCATGCTAGTCGTGTAAATCGTCCTTGGTTTTTGCGCAAGTCTGATAAATCATGCGCGGGTAATTATTTGCACGCTGCTTTGCCACTGTGGCAATCTTTCGCGCTGTGTGGTCGATGTTTGCCGGATTTGGCGGGAATATTTGCGCCAATGTCGCTTTCGCACCTCAATCGCCGCAATTCTATCGCGACTCTGATTTGGTTTGGGATAGTGCATCCACATCTTAATCCCGTCTTTTCACGAAAGGGCACATCATGACAGAGGCAACAGCACGCAGACGCGGGCGCGGCGGTGGCGGCGCAGCACGTCGGGCGGAACGCACATCGGTAAAAATCGAAACTGCGAAATATATTGAACGCAATATTCCAAACTTTGAGGTTTTGACCGAAGAGGCGTTGGACATTATTGAACATAACGCGGAAACAATTCTAGAAGAGGTCGGCGTTAATTTCGTAAACAACCCCGCCGCATTGGATCGTTGGCGCGCGGTTGGCGCAAATGTCGATGGTGAACGTGTGCGTATCCCACGCGGTTTGGCACGCAAATTAATCGCGACAGCCCCTGCGAAGTTTACCCAACATGCCCGCAACCCTGAACGCAATGTGGAAATTGGTGGTAAAAATCTGGTGCTTGCGCCGGTGTATGGCCCCCCCTTTGTGCGTGATATTGACGGCGGTCGCCGCTATGCGACAATGGACGATTTCCAGAAATTTGTGAAATTGGGTTATATGTCGAAATGGCTGCACCATTCTGGTGGTACGGTCTGTGAACCCACAGATGTTGCCGTGAACAAACGCCATTTGGATATGTTATTGGCGCATATGACGTTGTCGGACAAACCGTTTATGGGGTCTGTGACCGAACCCAGCCGCGCCCAAGACAGCATTGAAATGTGCGAAATTTTGTTCGGCAAAGAGTTCGTGCAAGAAAACACCGTCATGACATCACTGATCAACGTCAATTCGCCGTTGACCTTTGATGATGTGATGATGGGCGCGATGGAGGTTTATGCCGCCAACAACCAAGCCTGTATTTTGTCGCCCTTTATCGTGGGTGGCGCGATGGCACCAGTGTCGGTGGCCGGTACATTGACCCAAGTTCTGGCCGAAGTTCTGGCCGGTATCGCATATAACCAAATGATCCGTCCCGGTGCGCCCGTTATTTTCGGTGCCTTTGTGACATCGATTGATATGAACTCAGGTGCGCCAACATTCGGTACGCCCGAGGCGTCGCACATCCTATATGGTGCGGGTCAATTGGCGCGTCGTTTGGGATTGCCGTTCCGGTCGGGCGGTGGTCTGTGCGGATCGAAATTGCCGGATGCGCAGGCGGCCTATGAAACGGCCCACACCCTGAACGCAGCTTTGCTGGGTGGCGTGAATTTCATGTTGCACGCCTGCGGCTGGCTAGAGGGCGGTCTGGTATCATCCTTTGAAAAATTCGTGCTGGATGCGGATCAGCTGGGTGTATTGCACCATGTGGCCCGCGGTGTCGCCTATGACGAAAACGCCCAAGCGATGGATGCCATCCGCGAAGTCGGACCAGGCGGTCATTATCTGGGCTGCGCGCATACCCAAGCCAATTTCAAAGACGCATTCTGGCGCACCAATGTGCTGGATTACAAACCCTTTGAAACATGGGACGAAGAGGGCGCACGCGACAGTATGACTTTGGCCGCGGCCAAAGTGAAATCAATGCTGGATACCTATGAAAAACCAGCCATTGATCCCGAAATTGAGGCGGCCCTAGTCGCCTATGTCGAAAACAAAAAGGCATCTATGCCGGACAGCTTTACCTAGGCTGTCTGCTCGGCGCGCTGCAATAACAAAACGCTTTCAGCCAGCAGCGCACTTAGGCATTCGACATGATCGGTCACGAAATAGGCGGCGTCATTTTGGCGCCGCTTTTTTCGTGCGCGTCCTCGATCATGATCAGTGATTTCACAATATCACACTGCGCGATTGATCCCTGCTGGGGGATGATACGGGCCAAATCACGGTTGCGATCATACAGATGCCGGCCATGGCGCGCCGCACGCATCAGCAGTCGGGGACGCTTTGCAGTTTCTAGCTGAGTGATCAAATCTTGGGTCATATTCCTGTCCTTTCATGTGTTTGGACCCACGTTGGGGGCAAATGGTTTGCAACCTGTAATTGCAGCGTGCGGTTGTATTAAAGAAATTTAAACAGTTAAACAGATGTTGGATCCCTAGTTTGGTTAACCTTTGGGTAACGAAAAACACGCATAGGTAGAAAAAGCATCGGCGGATGTATAGGGACGTTAAAATGACACAGGACAAACAACACATGGCCCGTGGGGGCGACGCAAAACTGGGGCAGGCCGCACAATTTTATGTATGGAACCATATTCAGGGAAAATCATTGCGCGAAATTGCGCAAAAAACGGGATGTCACGCCACAACTGTCATGCGCCATATTCAGCGCATTTGCGATCATCGAGATGATCCTGATGTGCGTGCCTTGATTGAAACGACCGCTGGACGGCCGGGCACATTGGGGGCAGGGGTGACGGATGAATTTAACCGTGCGGCCAAATTGTTAAAGCAGGCCGATACCCTGTTGGTGGTTGCCGCGGATATGGATCGCGCATTGATCATTGGGAAAACCGAAGATGGCAATTTTCATCAATTGGATGCCATTTCCCAAGATGCCGCCCATATTCTGTTGGTGCGATTACATTTGAAATCTGTCTCGCGTGGCCGCGTGTCACGCTATTGCCACCCCAATCCGACCCATCGTGCGAAATGGCGTGATCAGATCGTGGATGTGAATGAACAAACTGCTGTGCTGCCCGTTCGCGGCGAAGCGCCGTTGAAAATACTAGCACGCCGTCGCGATGGTCAGGGCGATGCGTTTTTGTCGCGTGATTTGGTTCAAGCGGGCCTGCGCCTGTCCGAAGATTTCATTTTGTCCGCTGCCAGCAGCTGTGTGCAAGACACCATCAATAATGTCGCTGCGATTCTAGATGGCGCGCTGGATTCCCAAGTGACAGGGGATATTGCCGCTTGGGGGCGTTTTATCGCGGCCCTGCGCGATTTGGGACCAGGTTTGGCCGATATTGCCCTGCGCAGTTGTTGCCTGAACGAAGGTCTAGAACGCAGCGAGGCCGCTTTGGGGTGGTCAGCACGGTCGGGCAAGGTGGTTTTGCGCATCGCCTTGGTGCGACTAAAACGGCATTACGACGCGCTTTATGGTGCGGGGGGCGGTCAAATTGGATAAATTGGATTGCAGTTTTTGGTGGTATTTCATAATCTGATCTTATGAATATTACCCTACGCCAAATGCAATATTTCGTCACCTTGGCCGCGCAACGCAATTTTCGCCGCGCCGCCGAGGTGGTCAATATCAGCCAACCCGCATTATCCATCCAAATCAAAGAGATGGAGGAAAAACTGGGTGCGCAACTGGTTGAACGGCAGGCCCGCGATGTGATTGTTACATCCTTTGGCCAAATGGTATTGGGCCATTGCAAATCCATTCTGCAGGCCGCCCATGACATGGAACAGCAGGTTAAATTTTTTGCAGGACGCAGCGCGCGGTTGTCGATTGGTATGATCCCCACGATCGCGCCTTATCTGTTGCCCAATGTCTTGGCGGATTTGCGGTCGCGGGATGTGGCATTGGATATTCAAATCCACGAAGCAAAAACAGAACACTTGATCGCTGAACTGCGCTCTGGTGATCTGGACGCCGCGGTTATCGCGCTGCCGTCGCTATGCGATGATTTACACGATGAATTCCTGTTTGAGGATCGTTTATTGCTGGCCGGAACGCAAACGCGCCTGTCACGTTATCCGCAAAACTTGCCGGCATCGCAGATGTCGCAGGGGCAGTTATTGTTGTTAGAGGATGGCAATTGTTTGACGGATCAAGCCTTGGATGTATGTGGACGCACCCGCGCGCATCCCCAAATCAATATGGGGGCGTCGTCAATGGCGACACTGACGCGGATGGTTGCGGCTGGGTTTGGGGTGACTTTGGTGCCTGAATTGGCGGCATTGGCCGAACGCTCGGCGGCAGGCGCGCTGGAACTGCGCCGCTTTGACGGGGTGGAACCCGCGCGGCGCATTGGATTGGTGCGCCGTACCAGCACGCCTGCGGGCGAATGGTTTTCAACCTTGGCCACGCTGATCCAAGATGCAGGGACATCTGTCATTGGCGAATGCCGAACCCAGATTTAGCGTGTTTTTGGTGCCAGCTATGCGTAGCATGCAAAACAGAATTCCAGTTCAGATACTTACATGCCGCAATTTCTGTGATATGAAACACCCAAAGAACAAGGAAATCTGTTGTGCGTGATCTAAAAATCCCTGAAAGCCGCCATCCAGAAAAGGCGCATCGCCCCGATAATGCCCAGCCCCGCAAACCGGACTGGATCCGCGTCAAGGCCCCCGGCAGCGAAGGGTACAAGCGCACGCGCGACATCGTGCGTGAACATAAATTGGTCACCGTCTGCGAAGAGGCAGGATGCCCAAACGCGGGCGAATGTTGGTCGCAAGGACATGCAACCATGATGATCATGGGCGAAATCTGTACCCGTGGCTGCACATTTTGCAATGTGGCCACCGGTCGGCCCGATACCTTGGATCAATTCGAACCGGGCCGCGTGGCAGATGCGGTTCAAAAACTGGGTCTGAACCATGTGGTCATTACATCCGTGGATCGCGACGATTTGGCTGATGGGGGCGCTGAACATTTTGCCCAGACCATTCGCGCCATTCGTCATCGCAGCCCCGATACCACAATCGAAATTCTGACCCCTGATTTTTTGAAATGTGATGCATCCGCGCTGGAAACCGTGGTTGCGGCGAAACCGGATGTGTTCAATCACAACCTAGAAACCGTACCCGGCCTATACCCCGAGGTGCGCCCAGGCGCGCGGTATTTCCATTCGCTGCGCCTGTTGCAGCGGGTCAAGGAACTGGATCCAACGATGTTTACGAAATCAGGTATCATGGTCGGACTGGGCGAAACACGCCAAGCGGTTATGCAGATCATGGATGATATGCGCGCGGCGGATGTTGATTTTCTGACCATCGGACAATACCTGCAGCCGACACCCAAACACCACGCGGTGGATCGTTTCGTGCATCCCGATGAATTCGCATCCTATGAAAAGGCCGCCTATGGCAAAGGGTTCCTAATGGTATCGGCCACGCCGCTGACACGATCAAGCTATCATGCTGGTGACGATTTCGCACGTCTGCGCGCAGCGCGTTTGGCAAAATTGGGCTAGGTTCGGATCACAGATCCTGCCTGCCCAGCAGGTCATTTAAGATCGGAATAAATTCGTCCGCATCACGGGAATGGGGGTGCAAGGTGCGTAGGTGTTTGAACGCATTCAGCGCCTTTTCGTATTCGTTTAGGTGCATGTTGATCAAACCCAATCCCGATATCGCCCCAAAATGACGGGGTTCGCGTTGCAGGGTTTCGTAAATATCTGCTTCGGACCCGACAAAGTCACCGGCCAAAAACCGTATGGTGGCGCGTTTGTTCCACGCTTCGGTATAATCGGGGGCTGCGGTGATGATATCGGTTAATATCAGATCCGCCTTGGCAAAATTATTGCGATCCATCGCGCGCAGGGCTTGTTCCATTTTGGGGCGCTGGTCGCTGTTGGTTTCGGGATATAACCACAGTGGCCAAATTTCCGATACCAGTTCATTGGCGATTTCCGGGGATGGTGCCTGTTGCAATTGATCCAGCAATTCATCCACGTTTTGCGCATGAACGGGTGCGCCAAGGCACATCACAACACATAAAATTTTCCAAAACCATTTGAACATGGCGCTGTCCTTAGGTAACGATACACCATAACTAGACCATACCAAATGGGTGTCAAATATGATCCGTAAATATATATGGCCACTGATTTCACCGTTTTTCAATGATAAACGGTTGGAACCCTATCTGGTCGCATTGGGGACCATTTTGGTGATTTATGGTTTGGGCTATACAATCTGGGGCGTTTTTGCGTCCGAATAACACCGATTTCGCGCAGCACGTGCGCAGTTGGCGGGCAAGCCATGCAAACAAAGGCATAATTACAGATCAATGACAGACCACCCCGAACAGCCCCACGATCAAGCCGATCGATTTGCCCGTGCCCGCGAAAAACAGGCGGTCGCTTTGCTTGAGGATTATGTCGAGCTGATTGGCGATCTGATCGCTGAGATGGGCGAAGCGCGTGTTGCCGATATTGCCGAACGCATGGGCGTGGCCCAGCCCACCGCGACCAAAGCGATTGCGCGCCTAAAACGCGAAGGTTTGGCAACATCGCGCCCCTATCGCGGGGTGTTCTTAACCGACCAAGGGGCTGCATTGGCCGATCGGGTGCGCGCGCGCCATCGGACCGTGGTGCAATTGTTGATCGCAGTTGGCGTTCCGCCAGAAACCGCCGAATTGGATGCCGAAGGGATCGAACATCATGTGTCCAAGGCAACCTTGGCCGCCTTTGACGCGTTTTTAGCGGAAAAACCCTAGGCGCGTTTGGTGATCCAACCGCCTCCAAAAATGCGGCTGCCACCCGTTTCATAAAATACACAGGCCTGACCGGGGGCCACGCCCTCTTCCGGGTTTAGCAATTCAACCACAGCTTCGGTGTCGTTGATGGGGCGCAAAATCGCTTCGCGCGGGGGGCGGGTGGACCGGACTTTGACGGAAATGTGCCATTCGCTTTTCGATGTCAGGGGGGTATCACCCAACCAGTTGACCTGCTTAATCGGGACATGGCGGGTTTTTAGATGTTCTTTTTCGCCCACGATCACGTGTTTTTTGTCCACGTCCAGCCCAACAACATACAGCGGTGTTGCCAGTCCACCGATCCCTAAACCGCGCCGCTGGCCGATTGTGTAATGGATCACGCCATTGTGCTGGCCCAAAACAGTGCCGTCCATATCCACAATATCACCGGGTTCAACCGCACCAGGGCGCAATTTTTCGATAACACCGGCGTAATTTCCATCGGGTACGAAACAAATGTCTTGGCTATCGGGTTTATCGGCGACGACCAACCCATATTGCGCCGCCAGTTCACGCGTTTCAGCTTTGGACGCCAAATGCCCCAAAGGAAAGCGCAGGAAATCCAGTTGATCTTGGGTTGTGGAAAACAAAAAATAGCTTTGATCGCGGTTGGCATCCGTGGCGCTGTGTAATTCGGACCCATGCGGGCCGGATTTGCGTTGAATATAATGCCCCGTTGCCATGCAATCGGCATCCAGATCTTTGGCCGTTTCCAACAGATCCTTGAATTTTACCCGTTCATTGCAACGGATGCAGGGGACAGGCGTTGCACCCGCCAGATAGCTGTCGGCGAATTCTTCAATAACGGCATCGCGAAAAATGTTTTCATAATCCAGAACATAATGGGGAAACCCCATATCCTCGGCCACGCGGCGCGCATCGTGAATGTCGATGCCTGCGCAACACGCGCCTTTCTTGGCCAGGGCTGCCCCATGATCATACAGCTGCAATGTCACGCCAATGACATCATAGCCTTGAGATTTCAGTTGGGCTGCGACGACAGAACTGTCCACGCCGCCGGACATCGCGACAACGACGCGCGTATCGGCGGGGGGTTTTGCAAATCCCAGTGAATTGACGGGGTGATCCATGTCGTTGGCCTTTGGTTACAAGTTTGGCTGAAATATAGGAAAATTTGAAATATTCACAACCCCACGATTTAAGCGGCTGTTAACCCAAGCGCGGCATTTTTACCCCGTTCACAAGTATGAGGGTCACAATGAAGGAGTTATCAAGCAGGCCTAGGGTTGCAAAGTTGCCCGATGGGCAAATTCTGTCGGTCGCCGATTTACCACACGCGAATTTATCACGCTGGACTGCGTCGCGGAAATTGGTCGTCGTGCGATCCGTTGTCTATGGCCTGTTGACCCAACGCGAAGCGTTGGAGCGCTATGGCCTGAGTGAAGAAGAATTTACCAGTTGGATCAAGCATTTTTTGGATCATGGTCACGATGGATTGAAATGCACCAAGCTCAAAGCGTATCGACAACCATAGATTGTGGTGGTAAAAGTTATCAAGCGGTAACCTTGCGTTAACCAATTCGGTGCAAATTACAGCAAGAGTGTAAAGCAGGAGGCTTGAATGCGTGTATTATTGGTAGAGGACGATCCAAACACAGCGAAAAGCATTGAAATGATGCTGACCCATGCGAATCTGAATGTCTATTCCACCGATCTGGGCGAAGAGGGTATCGATTTAGCGAAACTATATGATTACGATCTGATTTTATTGGATTTGAATCTGCCCGATATGACGGGCTATGACGTGTTGCGCCAGCTGCGTTTGGCGCGCAATTCAACGCCCATCTTGATATTGTCAGGCAACGACGATACCGAGGCGAAAATACGTGGCTTTGGATTTGGGGCCGATGATTATTTGACCAAACCATTCCACCGCGAAGAATTGGTCGCCCGCATTCACGCCATCATCCGCCGCAGCAAAGGGCATTCGCAGTCAATTATTAAAACGGGCCGAATTGCGGTGAATTTGGATGCCAAGACGGTCGAAGTTGACGGCGCACCTGTGCATTTGACGGGCAAAGAATATCAGATGTTGGAATTGCTGTCCCTGCGCAAGGGAACGACATTGACCAAGGAAATGTTTTTGAATCACCTTTACGGTGGAATGGACGAACCCGAGTTGAAAATTATTGATGTGTTTATCTGCAAATTGCGCAAAAAATTGGCTGTGGCGACAGGGGACGACTCCTATATCCAAACCGTTTGGGGCCGGGGCTATGTGTTAAAGGATCCAATGCCAATTGGCACAGGCGTTGATACATTCGCGGTATCGGCCTAGGGCGCGGATATCGCGTTAAATTGCGATTTGTCACTGGACGCAACGGGGTGCGGGAACTATCACTGGGATAAACGATAGTGATAGGACATCTACGCGTGACAGAGGCAACCGAACCGAAAGATTTGACACCAGAACAGGCGCGGCAGGAATTGGCGCGCTTGGCCGCGATTTTGGGGGGGGCAAACCTAGCATACCACCAAAATGACGCGCCAGATATCAGCGATGCAGAATATGACCGGCTAAAGCAACGCAATGCCGCGATTGAGGCCGCGTTTCCCGATTTGGTCCGTGACGACAGCCCCAGTTTGCAGGTGGGCGCGCCGGCTGCGGATGGGTTTAGTAAAATAACCCATACTGTGCGCATGATGTCGCTGGCCAATGCGTTTGACGATGATGAATTGTTCGATTTTCGCGACCGGATCAAACGGTATTTGGGTCAAGAGGATGGCGATCCCATCGCCTTTACGGCTGAGCCGAAAATTGACGGGCTTTCACTTAGCCTGCGCTATGAACAGGGTCAGCTAGTCTCTGCCGCAACGCGTGGCGATGGTCAGGTGGGCGAAAACGTCACCGCCAACGCACGCACGATTGCCGATATTCCCCATACCATCGAAAACGCCCCCGATGTCCTAGAGGTGCGCGGCGAAGTGTACATGTCGCATCGTGATTTCGCCGATCTAAATGCACGCCACACCAGCCGCGGAGGCAAGGTGTTTGCCAACCCCCGAAATGCGGCAGCAGGATCGTTGCGCCAGTTGGATGCTGCGATAACGGCGGATCGCCCCTTGTGTTTTTTCGCCTATTCTTGGGGGGAATTGTCACAGCCCTTGGCGGATACGCAAATGGGCGCGATTGAACGGTTGGCGGAAATGGGGTTCAAAACCAATCCGTTGACCCGACTGTGTGACAGGGTTGAGGATCTGTTAGACCACTATCGCATGATCGAGGAACAGCGTGCCACGTTGGGCTATGACATTGATGGTGTGGTCTACAAAGTCAATGACTTGGCGCTGCAATCGCGTTTGGGGTTCCGCGCTACCACGCCACGTTGGGCGATTGCGCATAAATTCCCCGCAGAACTGGCATGGACCACATTGGCCGGCATCGACATTCAGGTGGGGCGCACAGGCGCATTATCGCCCGTTGCACGTCTGACACCCGTGACTGTGGGCGGTGTGGTGGTTTCAAACGCGACGCTGCATAACGAAGATTACATCATAGGTCGTGATGGCAACGGCGACCCCATCCGCGATGGCAAAGATATCCGCGTGGGCGATTGGGTGCAGGTCTATCGCGCAGGCGATGTGATCCCCAAAATTGCCGATGTCGATTTGACCAAACGCCCCGATGCGGCGCAGCCTTTCGTGTTTCCTGACCAATGCCCCGAATGCGGATCCCCCGCCATCCGAGAAGAGGGCGACGCCGTACGCCGCTGCACCGGCGGCATGATTTGCCCCGCCCAAGCGGTCGAGCGGTTAAAACATTTCGTATCGCGCAAGGCGTTTGATATTGATGGATTGGGCGCTAAACAGATTGAAATGTTTTACGGTGATGACGTGCTGCCCATTCGCGAACCGGCCGATATTTTTACGCTGGAAACGCGCGATGGTGCCAATTTGGCCAAACTAAAAAATCGGGACGGCTGGGGCGACAAAAGCGCGAAAAACCTGTTTCAAGCCATTGAGGATAAAAAACAAATCGGTTTTGGAAAATGCTTGTTTGCCCTTGGGATTCGCCATGTGGGCGAAGTGGCGGCAAACCTGATTGCCATGCATTATGGCGATTGGGACAGCTTTGCTGTGGCGATGCAGGACGCGCAAAACCCTGACAGCGCGGCCTATCACGATTTGATTGCGATTGATGGCTTTGGTCAGGTGATGGCGCAATCGCTGTTGGCCGCCTTTGCACCGGGGGCTGAACGCGATGGCATCGACCGATTGGTCGCACATCTAACGATCCTACCTGCCGAACGCCCCAAAACCGATGGCAGCCCTGTGGCCGGAAAAACCGTTGTGTTCACAGGCACCCTAGAACGGATGAGCCGGTCTGAGGCCAAGGCCAAGGCCGAAAGTTTGGGCGCCAAGGTGGCAGGGTCCGTATCGGCCAAAACTGATTTATTGGTCGCAGGTCCCGGTGCTGGCAGCAAAGCAAAGAAAGCGGCCGATCTGGGGATTGAGACCATCGACGAAGAGGGATGGCTGACCCTGATTGAGGGGCTATGACAAAATCACGCCCGGAAATTTTGTATCCTTTGTTCGGAAATCTGACGGCTCTGGCAGGCGTTGGCCCCAAGGTGGCACAAAATTTTGCAGGGCTGGGCGTGGAAAAACCCCGCGATCTGTTGTTTGTATTGCCCCACAGCGGGATCGATCGACGTTTGATCGATACGGTACAAAATGCCGTTTTGCCCGCGGTTGTCACACTGCGCATCCATGTTTTGTCACACAAAGCCCCGCGCACAAAATCGGGGGCCTATCGCATCACGGTCAAAGACAGCGCCACCACATTGCAGTTGGTGTTTTTCCATGCGCGCGGTGATTATTTGCAGAAAATCCTGCCCGTCGGCCAAGATCGGATTGTATCGGGCAAGGTGGAATTATTCGATGGGATCGCACAAATGGTGCATCCCGATCACATTGTTCCAGTGGATCAGGGGGGGGATATTCCCCCGTTTGAACCTGTTTATCCACTGACTGCAGGGGTCACGCAAAAAACAATGCACAAAGCAACGCGGGCCGCGTTGGAATTGGCACCCGAATTGGACGAATGGATTGATCCTGAACAAAAACGCACGTCCCAATGGCCCGATTGGGCCGATGCGCTGCGTCAGGCCCATCATCCAAACTCTGTCACGGATACGGCCCTGACGGCCAAGGCGCGGGTGCGTTTGGCCTATGATGAATTGATGGCGCATCAATTAACGCTGGCACTGGCGCGCCAAGCCATGCGTAAAACAGCGGGCATCACCACCAAAGGGACAGGCCATTTGCAATCACGCGTTTTGGCTGCGTTGCCCTATAAACCCACGGGCGCGCAAACGCGGGCCATTGCTGAAATAACAGCAGATTTGGCAGCCCCCGTTAAAATGAACCGTTTGCTGCAGGGCGATGTTGGTGCGGGCAAAACCTTGGTGGCGTTTCAAACATTACTGATTGCCGTTGAGGCAGGCGGGCAGGGCGTGTTTATGGCGCCCACTGAAATCTTGGCGCGGCAGCATCTTGAAGGGTTACAGCCTTTGGCGCAGTCCGCTGGTGTTCACATCGAAATTCTGACCGGACGCGACAAAGGCAAGGCACGGGCGGAAAAATTACGTTTGCTAGAAAATGGTGACATCGATATTTTGGTGGGCACACATGCCGTATTCCAACAAGACGTCGTGTTTCGTGATCTGCGCATTGCTGTCATTGATGAACAGCACAGGTTCGGGGTGCGTCAACGTATGGCGCTTGGCGAAAAAGGGCGCGCAGTCGATGTTCTGGTCATGACGGCCACCCCCATTCCACGGTCGCTGTCCTTGGCGCAATACGGCGATATGGATGTGTCGGTATTGGATGAAAAACCGCCCGGTCGCAAACCAATTATCACGGCTGTGATTCCAACATCGCGGATGGATGAAGTCATCGCCAAGTTGCGCGGTGCCATAGCTGAGGGCCGCCAAGCCTACTGGGTCTGCCCCTTGGTCGAAGAAAGCGAAGTGTTGGACTATGCCTCGGCCGAGGAACGGTTCAAACGGTTGCGCGCTGTCTTGGGCGATGGGGTGGTCGATCTGGTGCATGGTCAAATGCACCCCACCGAAAAAGACGCGGCCATGGCTCGGTTTCAATCCGGCCAGTCCAAGGTATTGGTCGCCACCACAGTCATTGAGGTGGGCGTGAATGTGCCCAATGCCACCATCATGGTCATTGAACGGTCCGAAATATTTGGCCTGGCCCAATTACACCAATTGCGCGGACGGGTGGGGCGCGGTGATGCGCAATCGACCTGTTTGCTGTTGTACCAAGCACCATTATCGGAAAGCGGCCAAAAACGGCTAAGTGTGTTGCGCAACAGCGAAGATGGGTTTCTGATTGCCCAGACCGATTTGGAAATGCGCGGTGCGGGCGATATGATCGGCACGGCCCAATCGGGATTGCCAAGGTTTCAGATTGCCGACCTAGAGGCGATGACAGGCCTGATGGCCACGGCGCAATCTGATGCGCGCAATTTATTGACGCACGATTCCGATCTGACATCACCCCGCGGACGTGCTGCGCGTGTTCTACTTTGGTTGATGGAACGTGAAAAAGCAATTCGTTTAATTTCAGTGGGTTAGCCAGATATTCGTTTATTGTTTGTTAAATGTTCTTAAAAAGTTCTTTACTTGAGGTCAGAATCATGAGAACAAAGTGGAAACAAACAGGAAGGGTTATCGCAATGTTCACAGAATTGAAAACACTTACCACCACTGCATCACGCAATTTTATCCAAGATATGGTGGGTGCTACCGCATTGATCGTTATGTTGGTCAGCGCATTGCATTTGCCCAGTTTCCTGTAAATTAATTACCTGCCCAGTCTGTGCGATCTGTTATTATCCCTTGGATGCGTGCCTATCCCAAACACAGGGGATCGTCCCAGACCCCTGACCATCCTATGATCGCTCAGAATGTCTCCGCCACCGATGAAAATCGTGTGGCGGTTTTTTTATGTGGTTTTATGGGATTGGATGTCGTCAATCGCCGCCACCGCCGCATCCAGTGTCAACAGAATCGAGGCATGGCGATTTTTGTAATCCTTGGCGGGCAACAACACCTCTAACCCGTCAAAGGGGGCAGAGGGGACCGGACCGTCAGATTTCAGCATGGCATATAATTCATCGCGCGCGCGGCGAATGTCGGCCTCGGTCGTGCCTAAAATGGCCTGTCCCACCACGGCCGCTGCCGCTTGGCCCAAGGCGCAGGCTTTGACATCTTGGGCATAGGCGCTGACATGGCCATTTTCCATGTCCAGATCCACTGTCACAGTCGATCCACACAGAGGCGCGCGTTTTTTGATCGTCGCCTGCGGTGATTCCAGCCGATCCGTATGGGGCATATCAGCCGCCAGCCCCAAAATACGGGACGAATACAGGCTGATCAGATCACTGTCGTTCGACATGGCTTTCCCTTTCTGCTGTTTCCCCATAGATAGGGTGCGGTACCGAATTTACAAAGGCATATACAATGGAAAACTTTGACGCTGCAACGCTTAGATACAATCGCGATGGTTTAATCCCTGCAATTGCCCAAGATGCCGATAGCCATGATGTGCTGATGATGGCGTGGATGAACCAAGAGGCGGTTGAAAAAACATTGGCCACGGGGCGGGTGACATATTTTTCACGCTCGCGCCAAGCGCTGTGGATCAAAGGGGAAACATCGGGTCACGTACAGGAACTGGTGGATTTGCGCTATGACTGTGATGCAGATTGTATTTTGGTTGTGATCCGCCAAACGGGCCCGGCCTGTCATACCAATCGGCGCAGCTGTTTTTATCGGGCCGTGCGCAATGGGCAGGTAATTGAACTGTCTCAGCCAGAAAAATAAAGCCCCGCAAAAGCGGGGCCAATTTTTAGAACGGGATTTCGTCGTCCAAATCACGCGACGGCGCGCCGCCGGACGATGACCCACCGCCAAAGCCACCATCGGATGGTCCATTATCATAACCACCACCGCCACCACCGTAGCCGCCATCGGATGGGCCACCATAGCCACCACCACCTTGACCGCCATTGTTGTCACCACGACCGTCCAACATGGTCAGGGTTGACGTGTAGGGACGTAAAACAACCTCGGTTGAATAACGGTCCGCGCCGGATTGGTCCTGCCATTTACGGGTTTCAAGCTGGCCCTCGATATAGATTTTCGAACCTTTGCGCAGGTATTGTTCTGCCACACGCACCAAGGGTTCTGAAAAAATGGCGACCGAATGCCATTCTGTGCGTTCGCGGCGTTCGCCTGTGTTGCGGTCTTTCCAGGTCTCAGATGTGGCGATCCGCAGGTTGCACACTTTGCCACCATTGGGGAAATTGCGCACCTCTGGGTCGCGGCCCAAATTCCCGATCAAAATTACCTTGTTTACGGATCCAGCCATTCTACGCTCCTACGAATCTTGTGTCTTGCGTCAACCTTACACCATTCTATGACGATGAATAAAAGATTAAACTTTGAAATTAACCTTGGGATTTTCTGCTGGAAATGGGAAGTTGAGGGTTGCAAAAATCAAAAACTCAACCATTTATGGTGTATGTTTGGGTTGAAACGTTTATTCAGTGTGGCAATTTGTGCTGTCGTTCCGCTGTCGGCCGCGGCAGATGTGCGCATGGGCCAGTTTGCGCTGCTAGACAAACGCGAAAAACCTGGATTTTCTGTACCTTTGGATCCGCCCGCTGTTTTTATTCCCCCGCGGCCGGGCGATGTACCACAAGGTTTTGAAGACGTTGGACCACATCTGGAAACGGCACAACGCGCGGCCGCGCAATTTGATATACCGCAGCAACTTTTTTTGAGGCTGATCGAACAAGAAAGCGGTTGGAACCCACGCGCCGTGTCGCACAAAGGCGCAATTGGCCTGACACAACTAATGCCAGAAACAGCGCGTATATTGGGTGTCGATCCCTATGATCCCAAGCAAAATATTATGGGTGGTGCGCGCTATTTGGCAACGCAATATCGAACGTTTCGAAATTGGCGTCTGGCTTTGGCGGCGTATAACGCAGGGCCGGGTGCGGTGCAAAAATATGGTGGTGTGCCCCCGTTCAAAGAAACGCAAAATTACGTTCGCGCCATTTTACGTTAACACGATGCAGGCGCCAGTGTGTCAATTTTATCGGTCACGCGATAGGCGATCAATCCAATCCATTCGCGCAACCCTTTGTTAAGATCATGCAAATGGTTGGCCAAGTCCCAATCCCACCTGTAAGACACGCGATAATCCGTGGGATAGGGGATCATATTTCGATAACCTGCGGCGCAAAATACCCCCATACTGCGGCGCATGTGATATGCGGATGTGACCAAAATCGTTTGCCCATGGGTTGGATCAGACCCCATGGATTGCAACGATTGCGCCGTGTTTTTTGCATTTTCATATGTGTTTCGCGAGGATCCTTCCAAGAGTGTTCGACCAGATAGGCTGGGAAATCCATCAAAAATCGGTTTGGCTATATCTGTGCCTGAAATGGATTGATCCAACATATTTCCACTGCCGCCTGTGAAAATTAGGGTGGCGTTGGGAAATTGATGCGCCAGTTTTATTGCGGTTAAAAAACGCTCGCCCGCTTCGTTCAGATTTTGTGTTTGGGACAGACCACTGGGATAGCTGTCTTCGCCCCCACCCAAAACGATGATGCGCGTTGGGGCCAAATCTGTGGGCTGGGCATAGCTGTTTTCCAAGGGGGCCAATACGAAATCCCCTAGCGGATAAAGCCCGAGACTGACCAAAAACAGCGCCAAGGTTGTGATCGTAATTTTGGCCCATTTTATCCAGTTCAACAGGGTCATAGCGGCAGCAAGCGCCAATACAATCACGATCAAACTGTCGGGCTGTGCAATGGCCCAAAACACCTTGGACGCAATAAAAAACAGGCTATCCATGCGCTGCCATGTCGTATTGGCGTTCTACACGCGCGACACGCAGTTGGAAATTATCGTACCAACGATCGCGCCCGATTTTTTGCGCCACTTGGTGTTTGGCATGATTGCGCCATGTTTTTATGGCGTCTTCACTGTCCCAATAACTGACCGTGACGGCAAAGCCATCTGTGTTGCGACTGCTTTCAATACCGATGTATCCGGGAATTTCGGCGGCGCAATCCAACATGACTTGCACCATTTCGGCATATCCCTCGGGCGTTTTTGACGCTTGGTTTGCAAAAATCACCGCGTAATAGGGCGGTTCGGGCATGGGGGCAAAATGTGACATAACGATCCCCTGTCTTGGCCCGTTTGACCATACAGGGTCAGCGGACCAAGTCAAGTTACCGGTTATTCAGCTGCGACCTTGATGACAGGGCGCATGTTCGCCAGTTCGTCGTCGGGCAGGTGACATTTAATTTGATGCCCATCAGCCAAGACGCGAATGGGTGGCACGTCACGTTCACAGATCCCGCCGGCAACCTTGGATTTCCAACGACAGCGTGTTTGGAACGGACAGCCCGTGGGCGGGTTCATCGCCGATGGAATGTCCCCTTCAAGCACGATATGCTCTTTCTCGATGCTGGTGTCGGCGATGGGTACCGCGGATAGCAGTGCCTCGGTATAGGGGTGATAGGGCGGGGCAAAGACTTGATCCGTTGTGCCCAATTCCACCACATGGCCCAGATACATCACCATCACGCGATCTGACAGATAGCGAACGATTGACAAATCGTGGCTGATAAACAGCAGTGTGGTTTTTTCTTTGCGCTGAATTTCCATCAACAAATCGGTAACAGCCGCCTGAACTGATACGTCCAAGGCTGACACAGGTTCGTCTGCGACAACAATTCGTGCGCCACCTGAAAACGCGCGTGCGATTCCAACGCGCTGTTTTTGTCCACCTGACAACTGGCGTGGCATACGATCGGCGAATGCGCGTGGCAATTTCACCAAGTCGAGCAATTCTAACATCCGCGCTTCGCGTTCGGCATAGGAATTTCCGTATTTAAAAATTTCAAGCGCGCGGATGATTTGTCGCCCAACCGTCATGGACGGGTTCAACGTATCAAATGGGTTTTGGAACACCATCTGCACATCGGCCACGGTTTGTGTATCGCGGTCTTCGATTGCTGTGCTTTCGATACTGTTGCCATCCAGAAAAATCGATCCTTCGGTCGCTGTTTCAAGGCCCATCAAGACCTTGGCAAAGGTCGATTTGCCACAACCTGATTCACCAACGATGGCTAGGGTTTCGCTTTCGCGTGCTTCAAATGACAATGTTTCATTGGCTTTGACAACTTTGGTTGCACCCCCACTGCCAAACAACGCGTTCGCGGCGACTTCGTAATATTTTTTTAGGTTGTCTATCTTTAAAACCACATCGCCTGGTTCGGTTTTTTCGGACACAACGCTGGCCTTGATCGGGGCGTTCCAATCAATGTCACGAAACCGCAGACAGCGCGTGTTGTGACGGTCGTCACCCGGTATTGCGCTCATGGTGATGTCATTTGCGTTGCACAGGCCGTCTTGGAAATAATCGCAGCGCGGGCCAAAGTTGCAACCCTGTGGGCGTTCGTGCGGCAATGGGAAATTGCCGGGAATGGCGACCAAGGGCCGCGCGTTTTTATCTGCACCGGGCAGAGGGATCGACCGAAACAGCGCCTGCGTATAGGGATGCTGCATTTTGTCAAACACATCCTTGATCGACCCTGTTTCGACGGCTTCGCCCGAATACATGACGCAGATGCGGTCACAGGTTTCCAAAACCAAGCCCAGATTGTGCGAAATAAACAGCATGGATGTGCCGTATTTTTTACCCAAATCTTTGACCAGATCGACAACCGCTGCCTCAACCGTCACATCCAGTGCGGTTGTCGGTTCGTCCAAAATCAGCAGCGCAGGTTTCGACATCAACGCCATAGCGATGACGATGCGCTGTTGTTGCCCCCCCGACAGCTGGTGCGGGTATGATTTCAAAATGCGTTCAGGGTCGGGCAATTTAACATCCTCGACCACTTCTAGCGCGCGTTTGTATGCATCCTCTTCGCTGATCCCTTCGTGGATCATCGGCACTTCCATCAATTGTTTGCCGATTTTCATGGCTGGGTTCAGCGATGCCATGGGTTCTTGGTAAATCATGGCAATTTCATTGCCGCGGATATCGCGCAATTCTTCTGCGCTCATGGTGTTCAGGTCACGGCCCTTGAATTTAATGGTACCGCCCACGACGCGCCCATTTACGCCCAAGTCTTGCATAACACCCAAGGCAACCGTGGATTTACCACATCCGGATTCACCAACCAAACCGACCGCTTCGCCGGGTTGGACAGTCACCGAAAAATCCATGACCGCTGGAATTTCACGCAAACGTGTGAAAAATGAAATCGATAAATTGTCGATTTCTAAAATTGGACCGTCATACTCTATCTTTGACATTCGAACTCTCCCTGTTGGGGATGGGGCACTTGGGCCCCTTAAATTAATCTTTCAAGCTTTCTTCGCGCAGACCATCCGCCAACAGATTCAACCCCAAAACAAGGCTGAGCAGGGCGATCGACGGCACCAAAGCAGGATGCGGATAGATGGACAGCAATTTGCGCCCTTCGTTAATGGTGGCACCCCAATTCGGATCCTCGGGTGCAAGGCCCAGACCGAAAAAGCCCAATGTTCCCAAAAGGATGGTGGTGTAGCCAATGCGCAAACAGAAATCCACAATCAACGGACCCCGCGCATTTGGCAAAATTTCCCATAACATGATGTACCACGGGCCTTCGCCCCGTGTTTGGGCTGCCGCAACATAGTCGCGTGTTTTGATATCCATCGCCAAACCACGCACAATCCGGAAAACGGTGGGCGAATTGACGAACACCACAGATACAAACACCGTCAACAAACCTGCATCGACATCGAACAGGTCAATTTTATTGAACAGTGTGATTTTGGACCCCGTTTCGTTGATCAGTGAAACATATAACATCCCAAGAACGAACAAACTGATCGCCAACAGCAAGTTTCGCTGCTTTGGCAGGATGTAATACCGTGAATTGATCAACACTGTTGTAAAGATCAACGGGAATGAAAACAGCACCACGGCCATATATTGCGGCAAGCCTGTCAGGCGTATTTCAGGTGTGACCAGCAGGTAGAACAGCAAAATAACCGGAAAGGCCAAGATTAGGTTTGCCAAGAATGACAACCCGATGTCCAAGCGGCCGCCAAAATATCCGGCAGGCAGACCCAATGTGATACCAACCATAAACGCAAAGACGGTCGCCAAAGGCGCAATCACAATTACAATCGTTGATCCTGCGATCATACGGCTGAATACATCGCGCGCCAAATTATCGCCACCGAACAGGTAATAGGGATAATCGCCATCTTCGGCCCCACGCAGGGGAATGCCCGGCACTTTGTTTTTCATGCCCGACACCTGGCCCAGTGGGTCATGCGTCAAAATCATATCAAACAGACCCGCAAATGTTCCCGTAAAGACCCAGAACATCACAATGGCAAAGCCGATCATACCGATCGTGCTATCGAACAGTTTACCATATAGGCCCAGTTTACGTTTGTATTTGATCGATAAAACGAACGTCACAATCAGTGCTACCCAAACTGGTGCCAGCTGTGTTAATACGCGCAGCGTAATTTCAAACCAAGAAAGAAATTCCATAATCACGTTCCCTTAGTTTACGCTGATGCGTGGGTTAAGATACACATAGCCGATGTCTGAAATCAGCTGCGTGATCAATACGACCATCACAGACACGACGGATATCCCCAACAGCAATTCGATATCGTTGTTGCCTGCTGCGGCGACCAATGTCCAACCGACACCTTTGTAGTTAAACAGTGTCTCGACGATAACGACTCCATTCAGCAACCACGGGAACTGCAGCATGATCACGGTAAAGGGCGCGATCAAGGCATTGCGCAGCGCATGTTTTATAACAACATTTCGGAACGACACGCCCTTTAGCCGTGCAGTTCGAATGTATTGCGCGGTCATCACCTCGGCCATTGATGCGCGTGTCATCCGCGCGATATAGCCCATGCCGTACAACGCAATTGTAAGAACGGGCAGAAAGAAGTTTTCAAACGTTGCGGCATCAGCGGCCTGCGTTGCGGTTCCTTTGAACCACTTTAGGCCAAAGGCGGATGATGCAAACACGGTAATCAAGATAACACCTGACACATATTCAGGCGTCGCCGTTGTTGTAATGGCAAAGGATGACAGACTGCGGTCCAGTTTTGACCCCTCTTTCATACCGGCTAAAACGCCGATTATTAAAGCTGAGGGCACCATCAACACCATGACCCAGAACATGAGTTTCCCAGTCAACCCCAAGCGTGTGCTGACGATATCTGAAACGTCTGCTTTGAACACATTGGAAAATCCCCACTGTCCTTGAAGCACGCCACAAAATGTAGGTGCCTGATCGACAGGGATGTCGATTGTTGCACAGCGTGCGCGCGTTTTCCCATCGGACCCGGTGATCACATATCCAGGCCAAACCCCGAGCCATTCACCATATTTCATTGGCAGAGGGCGCAAGTACCCATTATTGCCAAGATAGCTTGCAACTTCTTCATCGGACATCCGAAAGTTTCCTTCGGACTTCGCCAATTTTTCCAAATTAGGATAGAGGTTGGTCAAGAAAAACACGATAAACGTCAAACACAGCGCGGTCATTAACATCACGCCGAAACGTTTAAGAATAAACAGTCCCATATCATTCCTTATCGGCTGCGGGGGTGCATCCCATTATACAGCAAAAGACCGCATACAGCTGGGTATGCGGTCTTTATTTATTGTGAAATTAAGCCTTTAGCGCCCACTTATAAACCTGTGGCAGATATGCGATGTGCATGTCACAGCCGACAACGTTTTCTTTGTGGTGACGATACAGCGACCGCCAGTATGGCTGGATTGTGACGCCTTCGTCGGCGATAATCGCCTGACATTTTGCCGCCACTTCGCGACGCTTGTCCGAATCCGCGATTGAGTTCGCCTCTGACAACAACGCATCGAATTCTGGGTTTGACCAACCGAATTCGTTCCATGCCTCGCCGGAACGATAGGCCAGACCCCAGATTTGCGTTGCCAGCGGACGGTGGTTCCAGTTGGTCGAGCTGAACGCATATTTTGTCCAGTCGTTCCAGAATGTGGATCCTGGCAAAATGGTCCGTTTGACGTTAAACCCTGCATCACGCAACTGCGCCGCAACCGAGTCGGTGGTGTTTTTACGCCAGTCGTCATCGATTGAATGCAGTTCGAATTCGTAATCCGCCATGCCAGCTTCTTCTAGCAATGCTTTCGCTTTGGCTGGATCAAAGGGCAGGCGACCCACGTTTGGATCAGTTTCTGGGTGCATTGGGCCAGCGTGGTGGTTGTTGGCTGCAGATCCCAGACCAGCATAGCCCAGTTCCAAACAGATTTCGTTATCAACGGCCATTGTGATCGCTTGGCGAACACGTTTGTCAGCGAATGGTTTTACGCCATTTGCGTCTTCTGCCAGTTGGTTTGGACGAACAACGATTGTCGCGCCTGATGCCACTTCGGATTTTGTCCAGCCTAGGCCGTCAAATACGTCAACGAAATCGCCAACGGTTTCCCAAATTGCGTCCACTTCGTCCGCGTCAGCGGCTGCAACCCATGCGGATGGGTCTGTGCCGTAATCGATGAATTCGATACGATCCAGATAGCCACCTTTGCCCGCGGCATAGCCCCACCATTCGTGGTCTTCGTTGCGTACAACGACGCCTTTTACGCCAACTTCCAGGCTTTCAGGTTTCATGTAACCGGTACCAATTGGGTTTGACAGCATTGTTTCAGCGCTAAAGCTGGAATGTACGATCGACGCTGGGTAATCGGCCATGCCTGGGATAATTGTGATATCCGATGTCGCACATTTCAACAGCACGGTGTGGCTGTCAACAACTGTGATCGCGCCAGCGGCTGCTTTGCCAGTGTCGGCGTCAATCAGCGATGCCATACGGCCAGCCATTGAGTTACCTTCGACTGATTTGTCACACCATCCTTCGATGTTGCGCGCAACGTCTTCGGCGGTGAAATCGTCGCCATTGTTCCATTTTACGCCTTTGCGGACGTTCAATGTGTATTCTGTGGCGTTGTCATTGACGGACCAGCTTTCCAGCAACATAGGCTGGAATGAACCGTCATTGTTATATTCAACCAGATATTCCAACCAACCTGCTGTAAATGCGGCGATCTGTGTCCAGTCATAGGTGCGTGGATCTTTCAGTGCGCGCACTTCCATTTGCATGCGTAGCGTGCCGCCCATTTGTGCGTGACCAGCAGCCTGCGCTGGCTGTGTCAGTCCACCCAAGGCATATGCGGTTGAAGCTGTCAGCCCAAGAGCTGTGGTGCGTGCTAGAAATTCGCGACGGCTTAGATCGCCATTTTTGAATTCGCTCGCATACATTTCTGCGGCTGGATGAATGTTTCCATCTGTGATGGTTTTATGCGTCATATTGTTCTCCCTGAGTGACACTTTATCTTATTGGTGGGTTTTCGTCGAAATCGTAAACGAGATCGCGTTTGCCGGATGGTTTGGCCCACATTATCACATACGGCCCCAAAATCCCCCACGCGTCAACGTCGTTAATCGTCATATTTCTATCAATTCGCGACATAGGGCCATGAAAAACGACTCTGACCGGTAATGCAACCCGAATCTAAGTTTTTTTTGTGAAGATCACTAAATAAACCAATGAAACTATTTATGCTTTGGTTGATACCTGTGCCAGTTTTTCATTTTACCCTTGAACCAAGTGCGCTGTCGTTTGGCAAATTGGCGTGTGGAAATTGTTGCCAATTCGCAGGCCTCGGTCAATGACAACGCGCCGCGCAGATGTGCAATCAACTCTGGTGCGCCGATTGTTTTTGATGAAAGCGCATCTGGATCCCAATTGGCTAAATTCTGTGCAGCCTCGTCCAATGCGCCTTGGGCTATCATTTGATGAAACCTGTGTTCAATACGTTCATTCAAAACAGTTTTGTCGACATCAAATAAAATTGGATAGCATTGCGATAGGTCAAGTTTGGGCGCAGGTGTGCGCGCCTGCCACCAGGTTATAGACTGTCCAGTGGCTTTGTGAACCTCCCATGCGCGCTGAACGCGCATCGGATTTTGTAAATCAATCTGGTTGCGCGTCGCATCGTCCAGATCCGCGATCATCGGCGCCAAGCCTTGGGTGGTTCGAATGGCGTCGCCCAATGCGCGTACATCCTGTGGGATTGCCGGAATATCAGCCAAGCCTTGGGTTAGGGCGGTAAAATACAATCCCGTCCCACCCACGATCACGATCGGTCTCTCTTGTGATGTTAATGTATCGATCAGGTGTCCGGCCTCGCGCAGCCAATGACCAACTGAATAGGGCGCATCAGCGGCTAGGTGACCGTACAGGCGGTGGTCTGCGATTTGTTCGTCTGCCTCAGAGGGGCGGGCCGACAGAACACGCCAATTCGCATAGACCTGCAACGCATCCGCATTGATAATCACCGCGTTGTTACGATCTGCAATTTCCAGCGCAAGCGCAGATTTTCCCGACGCGGTTGGGCCCGCAATCAAGACGGGCAAATGGTCGGGTATATTGCGAATATCGTTTGATGTGATTTCGTTCACGCAGTGCTCCGGTCATTGTACGATTTCAGGTAGGATTTCTGCTTTTTAGGCCGATCTGCACCAAAAGGTAAATTGGTGCATTGAAACTTGGGGCGATTTCCGACATTTTACGCGACAATTCTATCGCGTTGTTCAAGGAGTTCAATATGAGCGAAGCACCCACCCCGAAAACCGCATTCAAACGTGTCATGCTAAAAATTTCGGGAGAAGCCCTGATGGGCAATCAAGGTTTTGGACTTCACCCCCCAACAGTCGAAAGAATCGCCCGTGAGGTAAAGACCGTTCATGACATGGGTGTCGAAATCTGTATGGTCATCGGCGGTGGTAACATTTTCCGTGGCCTGCAGGGCAGCGCGCAGGGAATGGAACGCACGACGGCCGATTACATGGGAATGCTGGCCACGGTGATGAACGCCTTGGCGATGCAAAGCGCGCTTGAGGGATTGGGTGTCTTTACCCGCGTGATCAGTGCCATTCCGATGGATCAGGTCTGCGAACCCTATATTCGCCGTCGCGCAGTGCGCCATTTAGAAAAGAAGCGGGTCTGCATTTTTGCTGCGGGGACGGGGAACCCGTATTTTACAACCGACACCGCGTCTGCATTGCGCGCGTCTGAAATGGCCTGTGATGCTGTGTTTATGGGCAAACAAGTTGATGGTATCTATGATAGCGATCCAAAGCTAAACCCAGATGCAAAGCGTTTCGATTCAATCACCTATACCCAAGTGTTGCAAGAAAATCTGCGGGTCATGGATGCCAGCGCAATTGCGTTGATGCGCGACAATAAAATGCCGTTAATCGTATTTTCACTGGATGAACCAGGTGGGTTCCGTGGAATTTTGGCAGGTGAAGGTACCTATACAACCGTGACCGACTAGGGTTACAAGGGATCAACAGAAAACCAAATCTAAAAGGCAGGACAATGTCAGACGAGTTTATGTTAGACACAGATGGACTAAAACGGCGCATGGATGGCGCGTTGACGTCACTTAAAACAGAATTTGCATCCTTGCGGACAGGTCGCGCATCATCTTCGATGTTGGAGCCGATCACGGTCGAAGCATATGGCCAACGTACCCCGATAAATCAGGTTGGCACAGTCAACGTCCCCGAACCGCGAATGGTGACCATCAATGTTTGGGATAAAACAATGGTCGGCAAAGTTGAAAAAGCAATCCGCGAAAGCGGGCTTGGGATTAATCCACAGTTGAACGGCACCATCATTATGCTGCCGATCCCCGAACTGAACGAAGAACGTCGCCGTGAACTGACCCGTGTGGCAGCGCAATATGCAGAAAACGCACGTGTTTCGATTCGAAACGTCCGCCGCGACGGCATGGATCAGATCAAAAAAGCAAAAGACGGCATGTCAGAAGATGATCAGAAATTCTGGGAATCCGAGGTGCAGGAATTGACTGACACATCCATCAAATCAGTGGATGCAGCACTAGAAACGAAGCAAGCTGAGATCATGCAGGTTTGATATCGACGATGGCGGACGGAATTCCCAACGAAAAAATTGCGCGCCATGTTGCGATCATTATGGATGGCAACGGCAGATGGGCGCAATTGCGTGGCCGTCCGCGATTATTCGGTCATCGCGCAGGTGCAAAACGTGTGCGCGAAATTGTCGAGGCGTGCCCAGATCTGGGTGTTAAGTATTTGACAATATTTGCGTTTTCTACTGAAAACTGGAAACGCACCCAGACCGAGGTATCCGGTCTGATGTCTTTGTTCAAACGCTATATCTTGAAAGAAGCAAGTTCGCTGGCCAACGCTGGCGTTTGTGTTCGTTTTATTGGGGATCGCCATCGTTTAGAACCAACTTTGGTGACACTGATGGGCGAACTTGAGGACATGACGCAAAATAACACCCGCGTCAATTTAACCATCGCGTTGAATTATGGCGGTCGAGACGAAGTGGCACGTGCCGTCAAGCGCATGGCTGAGGATATCGAGACTGGCAAAATCTGTGCCCAAGACGTCACTGAAAACACCCTGACGCGCTATCTGGATACACATGTGTTGCCTGATCCGGATTTGGTTATTCGCACGTCCGGCGAGGCGCGGGTTTCAAATTTTCTGCTCTGGCAGGCGGCCTATTCCGAATATGAATTTGTGAAAACCCTATGGCCGGATTTCACCCGCGATATTTTTGCGCAGATCGTTGGGGATTTTGCAAAGCGGGATCGCCGATTTGGCGCGGTGAAATCATGACATCGGGGCGCTGGAACGACCTGCGTGCGCGCATTTTATCGGCTTTGATTTTATTGGCAATCGCGGCAGGTTCACTGTGGTTGGGCCCAACCCAATTTGGACTGTTTGTATTGGTTCTGGTCGCAGCGATGCACTGGGAATTGGCGCGTATGATTGTGACCAATGTGACGTGGCAGGGTTTTGCATCCGCTGGCGTTGCAGTCATCGCGTCGATTGGAGTGGTGTATTACCCTGACCCAGTCCAGCAGGGCGTAATTTTTGGCGTAAATGCAGTGGTACAGGCAGTGTTGGTGCGCCGTATGATAATGCGTGCGGCACTGTATTCCTGTGCGATTTTACTGGCTGGATTGGTGCTTTACCGCTTGGATGTCACCTATGGTGTTCGTGCAATATTGTGGCTGACCGGCTTGGTCGTTGTGACAGACATCGCGGGGTATTTTGCGGGCCGTATCATTGGTGGCCCCAAATTTTGGCCGCGGTTTAGCCCGAAAAAAACATGGTCGGGTGCCTTGGCGGGATGGGCTGCTGCGGTGGGTTTATCGGTTGCGATGCTGCCGCAAATTATACCCGACTTGGGGCTGACCTCGATTGTGGTTCTGGCGATTGTTTTGTCGTTTTGTTCCCAAATGGGCGACATTTTCGAAAGCGCAATTAAACGCAAATGCGACGTAAAAGACAGTTCAAACTTGATCCCCGGTCATGGTGGGGTATTGGACCGTATGGATGGCATTGTGGGGGCTGCATTGGCGTTTGGTTTGGTTGGACCGTGGGTTTTGTAATATGAAACGGATCAGCATCTTTGGCGCGACGGGATCCATTGGACAAAGCACCTTGGATATCATACGCCACGATCGTGCGGGATTTCATATCTGTGCGCTGACAGGGGCGCGTAACATCGAACAACTGGCCCAAGACGCGATTGAGTTTGGCGCAGACTACGCGATTACATCCGTTGATGCGCTTTATGAACCGCTAAAAGATTTGTTGTCAGGCACTAGTGTGACCGCGATGGCGGGACGCGCGGCCTTGGTCGACGCGGGCGATCTGCCGGTTGATCTATGTGTCTCAGCAATCGTTGGTGCCGCTGGACTGGAACCGGGTTACCGCGCCTTGGCCCGCGGGGCCGATTTAGCGCTTGCAAACAAAGAAAGCATGGTCGCCGCCGGCCAACTGATGAAACATACAGCTCGCAACAGTGGTGGCCAGTTATTACCGGTTGATAGCGAACATTCCGCCATTTTTCAGGCGCTGCAAGGTGAAAACCGTCAATCCGTCGAACGCGTGATTATCACTGCATCAGGTGGTGCATTTCGGGATTGGTCGCTGGCGCAATTGCAATCGGCCACCCCAGCGCAGGCGCAGACCCATCCGAACTGGGATATGGGCCAACGCATTACGATTGACAGTGCATCAATGTTTAATAAAGCATTGGAAGTCATTGAAGCGAAAGAGTTATTCGATTTATCGCCCGATCAAATAGAAGTGGTCATTCACCCCCAATCCCTGATCCATTCGGTTGTTGGGTTTTGTGATGCAGGCATGATGGCCCATATCGGGCCGCATGACATGCGTCACGCAATTGCCTATGCAATGTATTATCCCAACCGTCCTGCACTGACATTGGAACGGTTGGATTTGGCCAAAATTGGCCGTTTGGATTTCATGGAACCCGATCGCGCAAAATACCCTGCGCTGGATCTGGCGTATCATGTGATGCAACAGGGCGGGCTGATGGGGGCCGCATTTAACGCGGCCAAGGAAACGGCGCTGGATGCCTTTATCGCGGGTCAAATTGGTTTTTTAACCATGTCGCAGGTTGTCAAACAGGTATTGGACCACCTATCTATTGATACAGCGACCACATCTGACCCGTTGGATTTGGACAATATTTTGGCGATGGACGCTTTGGCGCGCACTGTTGCTTTCGACGAAATTAATAAGATTTAAGGTAGGGATATCTGTTGGAATTTGCGTCCGTCTTACCCGCATTTGGAAACTTTGGCTTTACGATATTGGCCTTTGTTGTCAGCTTGTCCATTATTGTGTTCGTTCATGAATTTGGCCATTACATTGTGGGCCGCTGGTCAGGGATCAAGGCGGATGTTTTTTCGCTGGGTTTTGGTCCGGTCGTGGCATCGCGTGTTGATCGTCATGGAACACAGTGGCAATTCGCACTGTTGCCCTTTGGGGGCTATGTTAAATTCAAGGGCGATAAATCCGCCGCAAGCGCGCCTGACGGCGAGGTGTTGCAAACCCTAGACCCATCGGAATTACGCGACACAATGCATGGCGCACCCTTGTGGGCGCGGGCGGCCACCGTTGCGGCGGGGCCTGTGTTTAATTTCATTTTCTCAATCGCGTTGTTTTTTGCCCTGTCGCTAAACGAAGGTACCGTAAAATTGCCGCTAAGCGTCGGCAAGATTTATGATCTGCCACATATGGGTGAACTGCAGGTGGGCGATACATTGCTGTCTGTCGACGGCATCGACGCGCCGCAAACCGATGACGTTGGCGATTTCTTTGCCGATATTCGCCAATCGACCACATTTCCGTTGATGCCCTATCGCGTGGAACGTGATGGGGTGGTGATGACTGTGGACGGACCCAGCATGGACCCCGCGCGTGTCGATCGTCTGATCCCGCGGTCCGCCGCGATAGAGGCGGGGCTAGATATTGGCGATGTGATCACCGCGGTCAATGGACAGGACATTTATTCATTTTCACGCTTGAAAGAATTGGTCGAAGGATCCGAAGGCAAACCCCTGACGTTGAACATTTGGCGCAATGATCAAGAATTTGAAACCATTTTGCAGCCCAAACGCATTGATGAACAAAAAGCTGATGGATCATTCGTCACGTACTGGCGGATCGGCATTGTTGGCACGGTTTATTCATTTGAACCCGCAAATGGTGCCGTTGGGGTGTGGGATGCGTTTGGCTATAGTTTGGCAAATACCTACCGCATCATGGAGGGATCTGTCTCAGGCCTGTATCACGTGTTTTCGGGCGCGATCAGCAGTTGCAACTTGTCTGGACCGATTGGAATTGCCGAAACCACGGGGCAAATGGCCCAGCAAAGCGGCATGGATTTATTGTGGTTCATTGCCATGTTGTCCACCGCGATTGGTATGGTCAATTTGTTCCCGATTCCTGTTTTGGATGGGGGACACTTGGTGTTTTACGCCTATGAGGCGGTGTTCAGAAAACCCCCAAATCCAAAATTTATGAATGGTTTAATGTCCGCTGGCTTGACCTTGATTTTGGCTTTCATGTTGTTTGCCATATTTAACGACATTTTCTGCCCATAATTGTGGCGCAAATCCTGCAATACGGGGCATTGGCATTTTGACAAAGCCCCGTGAACACGATACCTAGGACTTAGGTTTTTGGCAGGAGTGCGCAATGCAATTCAAACAGCGGGTTCATCGAACAGGACGGGGCAAAATTTTGGCGGCGGCTTTGATCGCGTCGGTCAGCTTTGCGCAGGCAACACAGGCGCAAAATTTCACCCTAGGTGGGATCAGTGTTGTTGGGAATAAACGCATTGAAACATCGACCATTCAAACCTATGCCGGACTAGAACGTGGCCAATCGGTTTCAATGGGCGATTTGAACGCCGCCTATCAGCGTATCTTGGACAGTGGTCTGTTTGAAACAGTTGAAATGACACCGCGTGGCAATCAGGTGGTGATTGAGGTCAAAGAATACCCAACGATCAACCGAATTAATTTCGAAGGCAACCAGCGTCTGGGCGACGAAGTGTTGTCCAGCTTGGTCCAATCGCGCCCACGTTTGGTGTTTAACCCCAAAACAGCCGAAGCCGACCGCGCCGCAATTGCCAAAGCCTATGCCGATAGCGGTCGTTTGGCCGCAAAAATCACGCCTAAGATCATTCGCCAATCTGACAACCGTGTGGATTTGGTATTCGAAGTGTTCGAAGGCGGCATTGTTGAGATCGCAAAAATCGGGTTTGTCGGTAATAAATCCTATTCCGATCGCCGTCTGCGCCGTGTTTTGGGCACCAAGCAGGCAGGGTTTTTCCGCACATTTGTGAAATCAGATACCTTTATCGCGGATCGGATCGAATTCGATAAACAGGTATTGACCGATTTTTACCAATCCCGTGGCTATGTTGATTTCCGTGTAAACAACGTGAATGCGGAATTGGCCCAAGAAAAAGACGCCTATTTCCTGAATTTCAACATCCGCGAAGGCCAGCAATTCAAATTTGGGTCGGTGCGCGTGACCTCTGATCTGCGCGATGTGGATGCAGCGGATTTTCAGTCGGCATTGAAACTGGACAGCGGTGATATTTATTCGCCAGTTGCCTTGGAAACAAACATTTCCCGTCTGGAACGCAAGGCGATGCTGGACGGGTTGGATTTCGTTCGTGTGACACCGCGTGTGACCCGCAATGATCGTGACCTGACGCTGGATGTCGATTTTGTTTTGGAACGCGGCGAACGTATCTTTGTGGAACGCATTGATATTTCTGGCAATACGTCAACTTTGGATCGCGTGATCCGCCGTCAATTCCGCGTGGCCGAAGGCGATCCCTTTAACCCGCGCGAAATCCGTGCTGCGGCGGAACGTATCCGTGCGCTTGGATATTTTGGAACCTCTGACGTCAACGCCCGCGAAGGGTCGTCGCCCGAACAGGTTGTTGTGGATGTGAAAGTGTCAGAAGAGCCCACAGGCAACCTGTCGTTTGGGGCGACCTATTCGGTCAGTTCGGGCGCGGGGTTATTGTTGGAATATTCTGAACGCAATTTCCTAGGCCGCGGTCAGCAGCTGAATTTCGCAATCAACAGTGGGGTTGATAACCGCCTGTATGAATTGAAATTTGCGGAACCTGCGTTTTTACATGATGATTTGCGCTTTGGCTTGGATTTGTCGTTCAAAGAAACCGATAACCAAAACGCAGCCTATGACACCCGTGTTGCGCGGTTTCAGCCCAGTTTGACATTCCCCATCAGCGCCGCGTCGAAACTATCGGTGCGCACGACGGCCGAATATTCCGAACTGAGCGATGCGGGAACCGTGGGTGACGTGATTGACGCGGATGTCGAACGGGGACGGGTGAACAATGTGTCCTTGGGCTATACCTATACCTATGACACGCGTTTGACTGCGTTGGATAGCAAAGCAGGCGTATTATTCCAAATCGGCCAAGATTTCGGCGGGCTAGATGGCGGCGATCGTCACATCCAAACCACTGGCCGCGTGATCGCCCAGAACAAAGTGTGGAACGAAGAATTGACCCTGCGCGCCACGGTTGAGGCAGGGTTATTGTCCTATCAAACAGGGGCTAGCCGCGTCACCGACCGGTTTTTCCTAGGCCCATCTAAATTGCGCGGTTTTTACCCCGCAGGTGTCGGCCCGCGCGAAGTTGATGGCGCGATCAATGATGCATTGGGCGGCGAACGCTTCGCCGTTGCCCGCCTAGAGGCGGAATTCCCGATTGGCTTGCCCGAAGAATATGGCATTTCGGGTGGTGTGTTTTACGATATCGGCAACCTGTGGTCATCGGGCGCATCGGATGAGCATATCGAATACGATGATGGTGCATGGCGGCACGTTGTTGGGGCATCCATTTTCTGGAATACGCCAATTGGACCGCTGCGGTTCAACTTTACCAATGCCATCAAAAAACAATCTTTGGACGAAGAGCAAACCTTTGATCTGACATTCGCGACTGGGTTTTAATGATACGCAGCTTGGTCATATTTGCACTGGTGTGTTGTCTGGGTCTGACCCCGATGCAGGTGCCGGCGCAGGATGGCGTCAAGCCGGTGTTGACCATCGATTGGCTGACGTTTTTGCGTGAAACCCAATACGGTCGCCGGCTTGCCGCCGAATTTCAGGCCGAAAAGGATGCCTTGCAAGCGGAATGGGATCGCATCGAATTAGAGTTGTCGCAGGAAGAAGAAGAGCTGGTGCGCCAACGACAAATCGTATCAGCAGAAGAGTTTCGCGCTCTGTCTAAGGCCTTTGATCAGAAAGTCGTCGCCGTGCGCCGTGAACAACGCGAACGTCGCGCTGAATTGCCGGAAAAGGAAATGGCCTATAGCCGCGCGCTGTTACAAGCCGCAGGGCCAATTTTATTCGAACTGGTCCAGCAAAATGGCGCATCTGTTTTGATCGATAAACGCAATGTTTTGGTTGATTTGTCATCGGTTGATGTCACACGTCAAGCGATCCAAGAAATGGACCGTCGCATCGGTGATGGAACGACACAAACGCCAACAGCTGAATGAACCGCTTGCGCCATTCGTCTAGGCTTGCTAGGGACGGTGCAAAATATACAAAAGGATCTTTTTCATGACCGAGGACCTAAAAACAGCTGACATTCAGTTGATCCAACGCATTTTGCCCCACCGCTATCCATTTTTGTTGGTTGACCGTGTGGTTGATATCAATGGCACAACCTCGGCTACGGGGATCAAAAACGTCACGATGAACGAACCGCATTTTCAGGGACATTTCCCTGGCACGCCCATCATGCCCGGCGTCACAATCGTCGAGGCGATGGCGCAAACGGCGGCTGTTATGGTCGGCGCATCGCTGGGTTTGGCAGACAAAGAAATGTTGATTTATTTCATGGGCATCGACAAATGCAAATTCCGCCGCAAAGTCATTCCGGGCGATGTGTTGGAAATGAAATTGGAAACGCTGCGTGGTAAACCGGGTGGCAAGGTTTGGAAATTCCAAGGCGTTGCAACTGTCGATGGCGACATGGCGGCCGAGGCTGAATTCACCGCAATGATGGATTTGCCACAAGGGGCATAATATGCAAAACGCAGACATTCATCCGTCAGCCGTGATTGAACAGGGCGCTGTCATCGGGCAGGGCTGTTCGATTGGGCCGTTTTGTCATATCGGCCCAAATGTGGTGCTGCATGATAATGTCACATTGAAAAGCCATGTTGTCGTCACGGGCCAGACGGAAATTGGGTCAGGCACGACGGTGTATTCCTTTGCAGTATTGGGCGAAATTCCGCAGGACAAAAAATTTAACGGCGAAGAAACCAAATTGATTATTGGTGAACGCAACCGTATCCGCGAACATGTCACGATGAACACCGGCACCCAAGGCGGTGGGGGTGTGACGCGCGTTGGAAATGATGGTTTGTTTATGGCGGGCTGTCATGTGGCCCATGATGTGATTATCGGCGATCGTGTCGTTTTGGTAAACTCGGCTGCTGTTGCAGGCCATTGTGTTCTAGAAGATGACGTCATCATTGGCGGTCTGTCAGGGATCCACCAATTTGTGCGGATCGGACAGGGCGCCATTATCGGTGCTGTGACAATGGTGACAAATGATGTCATTCCTTATGGGTTGGTTCAGGCCCCGCGTGGGGAACTGGATGGATTGAACCTTGTTGGTTTGAAACGCAAAGGTGTCGCGCGCAGTGACATCACCGCGCTGCGTGCTGCATTTCAAATGCTGGCCCAAGGCGAGGGAACATTTCAAAATCGCGCCAGTCGTTTGGGGGATGACACGGACAGCGATTATGTAAAACAGATTGTAAATTTCATATTAGCAGACAGCGATCGTTCTTTCTTAACACCTGGATAAATTATGCCCCACACCATTGCCATTCTATCGGGAACCGGCCAATTGCCGGTGATGATCCATCAACGCTATGCGGGGGCAATCGGGGTAACCTTTGCTGGGGCTGATCATAAATTATCCAAGGATACCGGTGTCGTGGTCGAACATCGGTTCGAACGGATGGGCGAATTATTCGATGATCTGCGCCAGCGTGGTGTGACCGATATAGTGATGGCAGGCGCGATGTCACGTCCTGAATTTGACACAGACAAGCTGGATCCATTTACCGCGAATGTTCTGCCAAATTTGGCCCAAGCGATGAGCAAGGGCGATGATAACGTCCTGCGGTTTTTGATCAAGATGATCGAAGGGCAGGGGTTTCACGTCGTGGGCGCACATGAATTGATCCCTGAACTTACCCTGCCAGAGGGCATATACAGCGGTGACCCCCATCTTGAGGCACATCTGCGCGACATAGGGGTGGGTGACAGATTGCTAGATACACTTGCACCCTTTGACATCGGCCAAGCTGTCGTGATCGAAGGTGGCCTGACACTGGGCATCGAAACGCTGCAAGGGACCAAAGCGTTGCTGGACTTTGTCGCACATTCAAACCCGAAACTGCGCCGAAACCCGCGTGGTGTTTTAATCAAACGCCCCAAAACGGGTCAGGATTTGCGTGTTGATATGCCCGCGATTGGCCCATCCACCATCGACCAAGTGTTCGAGGCTGGATTGGCTGGCATCGTAATTGCACCCAACCGTGTGGTCGTGGTTGACCGCGATACGGTATTGGCCAAAGCCAAGGATAAGGGTGTATTCATTTGGGCAAAGGATCCCACATGTTAAAAATCGCCATGATTGCGGGCGAAGCGTCAGGCGATAAATTAGGCGCGGCCATGATTGATGGGTTTGACGCGCTGTTGGATCAGCCTGCCGATTTTATTGGGGTGGGCGGGCCGCTAATGATCGAACGCGGTATGGACAGTTTGTTTGATATGTCCGAACTGTCCGTCATGGGTATTGTTGAAATCTTGAAACAATATGGCCATTTGAAACGTCGATTAAACCAATGTGCGGATTATATTTTGGCGCAAAAGCCGGATGTGTTGATCACCATTGATGCGCCAGAATTTTCGTTGCGCTTGGCTGAAATTATCAAATCTAAATCCGACATTCCAACGGTCCATTATGTGGCCCCCACTGTCTGGGCGTGGCGGCCCAAGCGCGCAGAAAAAATGGCCAAATACATCGACCATGTTTTGGCGTTGTTCCCCTTTGAACCCCCATATATGCACGAAGCAGAGATGAGCTGCGATTTTGTGGGCCATCCTGTAACACATGAACCACTGGCATCAGATCAAGACATTGCAGATTTTCGTTCATATTATGACCTGGGCGATACCCCCGTTGCACTGGTGCTGCCCGGATCGCGGACATCCGAAGTAAAACGCCTGCTGCCTGTATTTCGCAAGGCAATGGTGCAAACCTGCCAATCACATCGCGATTTGCAATGGGTTTTGCCCACAACGGCACATGTGGCAGGTTTGGTCCATGAAATGACCGCACGTTGGGAACAAAAACCAATCGTGATTGACCCGCGTGATGTTGATGTTGACTTTGCCCGTCGTATGAAACGGGCCGCATTTCGTACGGCTGATATTGCGCTTGCGGCCTCTGGCACCGTGTCATTGGAATTGGCCGCCAATTCTACGCCGATGGTTATCGCCTATAATATGGGGTGGTTATCGCGCCAGATCATTGGTCGAATGTTGCTGACCGATACGGTGACCTTGGTCAATTTGGTATCTGGTGATCGCAGCGTTCCGGAATTTATCGGCCAAAACTGTCGCCCTCATTATATTGCCGATGCCCTGTCAAAAGTGCTGCAAAAAAGCGCTGACCAAGACATTGCAATGGACAAAACGATGCAAGCGCTTGGGCGTGATGGCATCGATCCAGGGCAACGGGCGGCAAAATCTGTGTTGGATTTTTTGGGGCCGTGATGCCATTGCGCAATCGCAGCCCCCATTAATCCGCGTGATTTACTGTGCTGCGGCCAGTTTGTTGAACATCGCCGTAAATCCGATCAGCGACACAGGCAGGATCAATTGTTGATCGGGTTGTAAAATATGGCTGATCGCCATCGTAACTTCGGTGCCTTTCTTTAGGTCATCCAGATCAGACTGGTCAAACCCAACCCGCACGACGCAGCCCGATTTGTTGCAATAGGAATATGGGTATTCCTTGGCCTTGGTGTCGCTAAATTCAATGACCAACGGCGCAGTCAGCAATGTTTCTAATGGCACCAAAATTGTAGCCCCTGCAACGGCTGGTTCAGTTTGCGGCAGTGGGAACATTGAAATTTCGGCGATCGGGGTGCCTTCTTCGCGGACCAACAGTTGGAACATTTCGCATGGATCATTGCCCGTTTCCGTTGTGACACAACGGATGGCCCAATCGTCTTTGCGTTCGACGATGTAGGGCTGGCCAATTTCACGTTTGGGTTGCAACGGTTTACCCAAGGACAGGCCTGATGCCTCTTGCGCCAATGACGGGGCTGGCATCAAACAGACCAAACCAAGCGCCACAAGGTTAAGGCCAAAAAATTTCAACATGCTATTGATCACTTTGCTTACAGAATCCATACGCGTAACATGCAAAGTTATTGGATCAAGCACAAGGCAACAGCCCTTATTAATTCGCAATAGGCGGGAAATGTCACATTAAGTTGGCGGGCTATCAAACGAAAAAGAGGGCCTTTTAAGCGGCCCTCTCTTATCTTTGTTTCTCTCCCCGTCGGACTGGCCGACTTATGCAGGTGACGCTACGAAACTATTTGCAATCGGTCAACAGTGTTTTTGGGGATTCCTTGCAAAATTAGCGCAAATATAAAAAAGGCCGCGCAAAGCGCGACCAGTCTGACAGGGAGGACGTCGCCCAAACCAATTTTCGGTCTGAGCAAAGTTAGACTAGCGCTTATCTGTTAAGATTGTATGTTTGATACGTCACAGAAATAAGGATTACAGGGATGCGGTCAGAAATCTTAGTGGGCGGCGGTGAACGCGACTACGCCACGCCACAGAAAGTAAAGCTAAAATACGCAAATAGGCATGGTTTGATCGCAGGGGCCACCGGAATCGGCAAAACCGTGACCCTGCAGATTATGGCTGAGGAATTCTCAAAATGTGGGGTTCCCGTGTTTATGGCTGATGTCAAAGGCGATTTGTCTGGGTTGGCTGTGGCCGGCACCGACAGCCAAAAATTGCATGATGCATTCCAATCCCGTGTTCAGACCATCGGGATCGAGGATTTTCAATATTAGGCATTTCCGACGGTATTTTGGGATTTGTTTGGCGAATCGGGACACCCGATTCGGACCACGCTGGCTGAAATGGGCCCGCTGATTCTGTCACGATTGCTAGAGCTGAGCGAGGCACAAGAAGGCGTGATCAATATTGCCTATCGTTTAGCCGACGAAGAAGGCTTGGCGTTATTGGATCTGAAGGATCTGCAACGCATGCTGGTTTGGATGGGGGAAAACAGTCGCGAATTGACCCTGCGCTATGGCAATATTGCTGCCAGCACAATTGGCAGTATTCAGCGACAGTTGCTGATTTTGGAAAACCAAGGTGCCGTGGATTTCTTTGGCGAACCAGCCTTGGATCTGTCTGATATGATGCGGGTGGATGCCAGCGGGCGCGGGCAGGTCAATATTCTGGCGGCCAATAAATTAATGGCCACACCAAAACTTTATGCGACCTTTCTCTTATGGCTGTTATCAGAATTATTCGAAACCCTGCCCGAAGTGGGCGACCCTGATAAACCCAAATTGGTGTTTTTCTTTGACGAGGCGCATTTGTTATTTGACGATGCGCCCAAGGCTTTGGTGGATAAGGTGGAACAGGTCGCCCGTTTGATCCGGTCCAAAGGGGTGGGTGTGTATTTCGTCACACAAAGTCCAGATGACATTCCCGAGGATATCTTGGGCCAGTTGGGCACCCGTGTGCAGCACGCCCTGCGCGCCTATACAGCACGCGATCAACAGGCGTTGCGCCGCGCGGCCCAGACATATCGCGTAGGCCCCGATATGAACATCGAAGAGGCGATTTTACAGGTGGGTGTGGGCGAGGCTGTTACATCGTTTTTGGGGGACAAAGGTGTTCCGGGGTTTGCGACCCGCACCCTGATCCGGCCACCACAATCGCAGTTGGGCCCCATCCAAGAAACGCGGCGGGCCGAGGTTATTCAAGCGTCGGATCTAGAGCAAAAATACCGCCATGTTTTAGATCGTGTATCCGCCTATGAGATTTTGAACCAGCGCGCGCAGGCCGCTGCGGCGGCTGCAGAGGCAGTCGCAGAAGAGCACCCCACAGAAGATATGGATGATCCCGCCGATCGACGCGTTTACAATTCTGCGCGCCGCATAGGTGGCGCAGGATCAGCGCGGCGTTTGTCCAAACCACGCGGACGAAAGGCTGAGGCAGGTGGTATTGGTGAGGCGCTGGGACGTGCCTTGGTCAAAGAGTTGTCGGGGACAACAGGGCGGCGGATCATCCGCGGCGTTTTGGGTGGATTATTTAAGCGGCGCTAGGGTCATCTGTGTACTGGGGGGCTGTCTGCCCCCCAGACCCCCCGAGAGTATTTTGGCAAAAATGAAAGCAAGATTAACTGCGGCTGCGGTGTTCAAAGCGTGGGAGCATGGCTGAGAAATCTTGGCCTTTGCCGTTTTCGGTTTCGACAAATGTTTCATAGAGCGATTGTGCGAGCTGGCCCATGGGCGTGTCCGCATCCGCGGAAGTCGCGGCCATTTGTGATAGGCGTAAATCCTTGAGCATGAGTTCGGCCGCAAAGCCAGGTTTGTAATCGTTATCGGCAGGCGATGTAGGGCCAATGCCGGGTGCGGGGCAATAGGCATTCATTGTCCAGCTGTAGCCAGATGATGTTGAGACGACATCGAACATAGATTGCCGATCTAGGCCGAGTTTATCGGCAAGTGCGAAAGCTTCGCAAGTGGCGATCATGGTCACGCCCAGGATCATGTTGTTACAGATTTTGGCGGCTTGGCCATTTCCTGAGGGGCCACAATGGACCGATTTTTGCCCCATAATGTCAAAGAGCGGTTTGGTTTTTTCATAGCCTTCGGCTGCGCCACCAACCATAAAGGTCAGTGTGCCTGCAGCCGCGCCGCCAACGCCCCCTGAAACGGGGGCATCAAGGGCAAAAATGTTTGCGTTCTGTGCCTGTGCGGCGACCGCGCGGGCGCTGTCGACATCGACGGTTGAACAATCTGCAAAGACGGCGCCTGCGGACATTACGGGTATAATTTCGTCAGCCACGCGGCGCAGTATGTCGCCATTTGGCAGCATTGTAATCACAATATCTGCGCCGGTTGCGGCCTGTGCGGCGGTTTGGGCTATGTCTAGGCCATCCACTGAGACCTGTGCAGTGTCAAAACCTGTCACTGTGTGACCTGCTGTGGCGAGGTTTGCAGCCATTGGGGCGCCCATGTTGCCCAAACCGATGAAGCCAATTTTCATGTTCAATCTCCTGTAAATAGATCCATGTTGCCCAAGGGTGATGTCATGAGCGTTAGTGTTTTAGGGTCGACCGTATTGAGGGTATGGTGCCAATTCGGAGCACGGTCTTTGTCGATGACAGCAGCGCGGATGCCTTCGATAAAGTCACCATGTTCGATGGCGCGCGCTGTAAAGCGGTATTCTGCGCGCAGTGCATCGAATATGGTGGCCGATTTTGGCAGATTTTCCAAGATATGCAGGGTTGCCGACATTGCCAGAGGCGAATTGCGCGAAATTGATTTGAGAGCAGTGCGCGCCAAATCTGATCCGTCGTTGGATAAATCATCCGCAAGCTTTGGCAGTGATGTATGGTTGAACAAATTGGCAATAATGTTGGATTGCACTGCCAATTGTGCTTGGCCCGGGTCATGCGCGCGCAGTGCATTCGTGGAACCGCTGGTTTCTAGCGTTGCAATCAGTTCTGGCCAATGTATTTGGGGGATATAGAGATCGGCAAAGCCTGCAAAGATTGCATCAGCGGCTGTCATGCGTGTTGCCGTTAGCCCCAAATATGCCCCAATACCCCTTGGTGCGCGTGATAGCAGCAGCGACCCCCCCACATCAGGGACCAAGCCGATCCCGCATTCGGGCATGGCGATCTGGCTGGTTTCGCCCACAATGCGGTGGCTGCCATGGCAGGATACGCCAACACCGCCGCCCATTGTAAAACCCTGCATAAAGGCAACATAGGGTTTGGGATAGGTGGCAATCATAGCGTTCATACGATATTCATCTGCCCAGAATTTTTGCCCATAGGCATAGTCGCCGCGTTTACCGCTGGCATATAGATCGGCAATATCGCCCCCCGCGCAAAAAGCGCGATCGCCAATCGCGTCAACCACCACCAGATCCACAGCAGGATTATCGCGCCAAGCGACCAGCGCGTCTGTGATTTTCATGCACATGTCATAGGTCAGGGCATTTAGGACCTGTGGGCGATTTAATGTGATCCGACCGGCGCGGCCTGTGATGCGGATGTCAATGTCGGCCATTTGTGTGTCACTGTCTTTCGGTGAAAAGTTGGCGTGAAATGATCAGACGCATGATTTCATTTGTCCCCTCAAGGATTTGATGCACACGCAGGTCGCGAACAATTTTTTCGATGCCATAATCGGCCAGATAGCCATAACCACCATGCAGTTGCAGGCACCCATTGGCCACGTCAAAGGCGGCATCCGTGACCATCAGTTTGGCCATGGCACAGAATTTGGTTGCCTCTGGCGCGCCAGTATCCAGCATCCAAGCGGCTTGGCGTAGAAAGATCCGAGCAGATTGTAATTTGGTTTCATAGTCTGCCAAACGGAATTGTAGACCTTGGAATTGGTCGATGGATTTTCCAAATGCTTTGCGTTCGCCCATATAGGCAAGCGTCATGTTTAGCGCCTGTTGTGCGCCGCCCAAGGCGCTGGCCGCAATGTTGAGACGACCGCCATCAAGGCCGGCCATGGCATAGGAAAATCCACGGCCTTCTTCGCCGATAAGGTTTTCCGCAGGCACATGGCAATCATCAAATTGGACCTGAGCGGTGGGTTGACTGCGCCAGCCCATTTTATCCTCTAGCCCGCCAAAGGATAGGCCATTGGTTCCATCTGGGACGATGAGGGATGATATTCCTTTGGGGCCATCATCGCCAGTCCGGCACATCACGATATAGGCGTCTGAATATCCGCCGCCTGAGATAAAGGCTTTGGTGCCATTCATAGTGTAGCCATCATTTGTGCGCTGTGCGCTGGTGCGCAGGGCCGCAGCATCTGATCCCGAGCCGGGTTCCGTCAGACAATAGCTGAAGACTGTTTCCATTGAACACATTTTAGGCAGCCATTTGGCGCGTAGGTCCTGCGAGCCGAATTTATCGATCATGCCGCCACACATATTGTGGATCGAAAGAAATGATCCAACAGAGGGGCAGGCCATGGCAAGGGCTTCGAAGATCAGGGTTGCATCAAGGCGGGACAGTCCTGATCCACCCATGTCTTCGGAGACATAGATACCGCCGAGGCCCAATTCTGCAACCTTTGGCCAAAGACCTTTGGGAATGGTGCCTTGTTTTTCCCAGTCTTGGGCATGGGGGGCAATCATGTCTTGGCCAAATGCGTGGGCCATATCAAAGATTGCTGTTTGTTCTTCGGTCAGGGCGAAATCCATGTTCAAGCTCCGCTGGTTTTGAATTGAACACCTGTTTAATTTGCAAATGTTTCAGTGTTGTTTCAAGTCGTAAAAATAGTTTGTGTGGGAACAGTCTGGCTGGCCCGCGCGATCGGTCCAGCCAAGGTTTTGTGAAAGGGGGGGCGTTGCCCCCTTGGGCCATTGGCCCAATTCCCCCAGAGTATTTTTACAAAACTGAAAGAGGAGGTTAGTCCATGGGTTTGAAGTTGAATTCGCCGCCCTCTTTCAGGCCAGATGGCCAACGCGAAGTGACCGTTTTGGTACGGGTATAGAATTTGAACGCGTCTGGTCCGTGTTGGTTTAGATCGCCAAAGACAGATTTTTTCCAACCCCCGAAGGTGTGGTAGGCCAGTGGTACAGGAATGGGGACGTTGATGCCGACCATACCGATGTTGATGCGGTTTGCGAAATCGCGTGCGGTATCGCCGTCACGGGTAAAGATCGCGGTTCCGTTGCCGTATTCGTGGTCAATCGCCAGATTGATCGCCTCTTCGTAGGATTTGGCGCGTACTGTGGACAGGACCGGGCCAAAGATTTCTTTTTTATAGATATCCATATCTGGGGTTACATTGTCGAACAGGTGCGGGCCGACGAAGAAGCCGTCTTCGTAGCCTTGCAGGCTAAAGTCACGGCCGTCGACAACCAGTGTTGCGCCTTGGTCGATGCCCGTTTGCACAAGGTTGAGAATGTTTTGTTTGGCCGCTGCGGTGACGACGGGGCCGTAATCGACATCATCGCCCGATGTATATGGGCCAACTTTCAGTTTTTCGATGCGTGGCACCAGTTTTTCGATCAGGCGATCGGCGGTTTCATCACCCACAGGCACCGCAACTGAAATGGCCATGCAGCGTTCGCCGGCAGCACCGTATCCGGCGCCGATTAACGCATCTGCGGCCTGATCCATGTCTGCGTCTGGCATGATGATCATGTGGTTTTTCGCGCCGCCAAAGCACTGAACGCGTTTGCCGTTGGAACAGCCGCGGCCATAGATGTATTCGGCGATTGGGGTCGAGCCGACGAAGCCGATGGATTGGATGACATCGTGGTCTAGGATGGCATCGACGGCCTCTTTGTCGCCATTGACGACCTGAAGGATGCCTTTGGGCAGGCCTGCTTCTTCCATCAATTCGGCCAGCATCAAGGGCACGGACGGGTCACGTTCGGATGGTTTTAGGATAAAGGCGTTGCCGCAGACGATTGCAGGGGCAAACATCCACATCGGGATCATCGCAGGAAAGTTGAACGGGGTGATGCCAGCTGTTACGCCAAGGGCCTGTTTCATGGAATACATGTCGATGCCGGGGCCTGCGCTGTCGGTGAATTCACCCTTTAACATTTGTGGGGCGCCGATGCAGTATTCGACAACCTCAAGCCCGCGCTGAACATCGCCTTTGGCGTCTGGGAATGTTTTGCCGTGTTCGCGTGACAGGGCTTCGGCCAATTTGTCCATATCGCGGTTTAGCAGATCGACAAATTTCATCATGACGCGCGCACGGCGTTGGGGGTTTACGGCCGCCCAAGCGGGTTGCACAGCTGCGGCCACATCAACGGCATGGGCCAGCTCTGCGGCGGATGCCAATGGCACCTTGGCCTGTACTTCGCCAGTTGCGGGGTTATAGACATCGGCAAAGCGGCCTGATGTGCCTTTGACGTGTTCGCCATTGATGTAATGTGTAAGTTCTTGCATTTTGTCCTCCTGAATTGGCGATAATATAGCCTTGCATTTTTGTCTGTAAAAGATGTAACTGCTCAAAAAGATCTTGCAAAAATGCAAAGGGTGGTCTGTGAATTTGAACTGGGATGATTTACGCGTTTTCCTAGCTGTGGCACGGCATGAAACGCTATCAGCGGCTGGAAAACAATTGCGCATTGATCCTGCGACAGTGGGCCGGCGTGTTTCACGGATTGAGCAAGTTTTAGGAACGCCTCTTTTTGCAAAATCACCAACGGGGTATGCCCTGACCAATGCAGGAACGCAGGTGATGTCGCATGCTGAACGTGTTGAGCAGGCGACAAATGGGTTGGCGCAAAATATATCGGGGTCAGCTGATCAACTGAGCGGTCAAATCCGCATTGGTGCGCCCGATGGATGTGCCAATTTCATTTTGCCCCAAGTTTGCGCGCGGATTTCGGACCAAAATCCGGATTTGGACATTCAAATCGTTGCCTTGCCGCGGGTCGTCAACCTGTCAAAGCGCGAAGCGGACATGGCGATTACAGTCAGTCCGCCCACGTCTGGCCGATTGAAACTGCAAAAGCTAAGCGACTATCGGCTGCATTTGGCGGCGTCGCAGGGGTATTTGGATCGGGTTGGTCACATTGAAACGCTGGATGATTTGAAACATTTGCGTTGCGTTGGCTATATCGCGGATATGATTTTCGACAAAGAATTGGATTATTTAGAGGCATTGGGCCTGGATCGGGTGCCGCTGGCGTCCAATTCCGTTTCTGTTCAATTTAATTGGCTGCGTGCTGGCGCGGGCTTTGGGATTGTGCATGATTTTGCTTTGCCGTTTGCCCGGGATGTTCGCCGTATTTTGACAGGGCAATTTTCCCTGACCCGCAGTTTTTATTTGGTGCGCCATGTTGATGATGGCCGGCTTGAGCGGATGAACCGATTTGCCAGCGCATTGCAAAATGAAATTGGTCGGGAAATCGAACACCTAGAAGCAAATGCTTGACAGAAAACTAAATGACGCGCACCATTGGTTTTAGGTAATTTTATTTCAAGGAGGTCCCCATGTTAGTGTCCAAGATCCTGCAATCCAAAGGTGACGATGGGGTATTAAGCGTTTCATCATCGGCAACAATTGCGGATGCGGTTAAAATTCTGGGTGAACGCCGTATTGGTACCGTTGTTATTTCCGATGATGGTCACGTGCCGCTGGGTATTTTGTCGGAACGTGATGTGGTTCGTATCATCGCCACCAAAGGCGCAGCCGTGTTACAAGACTGCGTTGCCGATCACATGACCAAGCGTCTGGTGACCTGCGAACGCGATCACACTGTTCAGCAAATCCTTGCAACAATGACGGAAAAACGGTTCCGCCACATGCCCGTGGTCGAGAACGGCGTTATGGTTGGCATTATTACCCTAGGCGACGCTGTCAAAGCACAATTAACGGAACTAGAAATGGAAAAAGACGCCCTGCAGGGCATGATCGCGGGATATTAGCGCGACTTTGCCCTTGCAATCCGTTTGGTAATATTGTTGCGTGTGCGCACGCACGATAAGGGAGGTTGCCATGCGCGTCGGTTTGTATCCTGGAACGTTTGACCCGATCACAAATGGTCACATCGATATCATTCGACGTGGTGCAATGTTGGTCGATCGTTTAGTGATTGGTGTGGCGATTAACCGTGACAAGGGTCCGTTGTTTTCGCTCGAAGAGCGGGTGGCCATGATCGAACAAGAATGCGCGGCATTATCCCAAGAGACAGGGACCGAAATTATCGCGCATCCCTTTGAAAATCTGTTGATTGATTGCGCAAAAGAGGTCGGGGCACAACTGATTGTGCGGGGCCTGCGCGCGGTGGCCGATTTTGAATACGAATTTCAAATGGTTGGCATGAACCGCGCGTTGGATGACAGTATCGAAACCGTATTTCTGATGGCCGAGGCGCGTCACCAAGCGATTGCATCAAAATTGGTCAAGGAAATCGCACGATTGCAAGGTGATGTATCAAACTTTGTATCACCCTATGTCAACGAACAACTGCGTGCAAAATTCGAGGGCTAGTGCCCTCGAACTATTGGCAATTATTGGTCCCAATCGGGGGCGCGTTTTTCCAAAAATGCGCTGATGCCTTCGGCCGTATCACGATACAGCATATTTTGCGCCATCACGTCGCCGGTATAGGCATAGGCTGCATCTACATTCATTTCTAATTGGTTATAAAATGCCTCTTTGCCGATTTTGACGGCAACGCCCAACTTGGCGGCGACGGTTTCGGCCAGTTTGCGGGCCTCAGATTCTAAATGCTCTGGGTCTACGGCGCGGTTGATCAACCCCAGCGATTTGGCCCTGTCTGTGTCGATGAATTCACCAGTGGTCAGCATTTCAAAGGCTTGTTTGCGGGGGATATTGCGCGACAGTGCGACCATGGGCGTGGAACAAAACAGGCCAATGTTGACCCCATTTACACCAAAACGCGTGCCCGTGGCTGCCACGGCCATATCGCAACTGGCCACCATTTGGCACCCAGCGGCGGTGGCAATTCCGTGAACCTGTGCGATGACGGGCTGGGGCAGGGCGCGGATGGAGGTCATCATCGTGGCGCAGCGGGTGAACAGATCTTGGAAATAGGCTTTGCCGCCATCCTCGGCCTGACGGCCCGCTGTCATTTGTTTCAGGTCGTGGCCTGCGCAGAATGCCTTGCCCGCGCCTGATATAATCACCGCACGGATCGATGTGTCGTGTTTGAGTGCATCAAATTCAGTCTGCAAAGCGGCCAACATTTCATCGGACAGCGCATTCAAGCGTTCGGGCGAATTTAATGTCAGATGGGCAATGGCGTTTGTGTCGTTACGTTCTAGAATTGGCATCTTGTCCTCCGGTGATTTTTGACAAACACTAGCAGATAATTCCCAATGGGAAACCCAAAGGAGCAACAATGTCTTTGAAATTTACAATCCCAGAATTACAGGCCTATTTGGCGCAAGTGTTTCCGCAGGTGAAAGATGATTTTGTGATCGAAACACTGAATGATGATGAAACCATCGTTCGCATGAAAATTGGTGAAGCGCATCTGCGCCCTGGCGGCACGGTTTCGGGCCCGTCGATGTTTGCCTTGGCTGATTGTGCGATGTATATGGCCGTTTTGGCGCAGTTGGGGCCCAAGGCCTTGGCCGTGACGACGAATTGTTCGATTGATTTTATGCGCAAACCCCAAGCGGGCACTGACATCATTGCCCATTGTCGTATTCTAAAATTGGGGCGCGCCCTGGTCGTGGGGGATGCGCTGATTTATTCAGATGGGCAGACAAAACCTGTCGCGCGGGCGTCGCTGACATATTCCATCCCGCCCAAGGACGATTTGTAAAACCACAACAAAAAGCCCGCATAAACATGCGGGCCCCCGTTTATTTCATCAGCTGTTAAATCAGCTTGCGGGTTTTTCGGCTGGTTTTGCCGCTGCCGGCGCTGCTGCCGCTGCTGCGGGCTTGGACGCGCCGTTTGCCAGTGGATCGTCTTGGCGTTGAACGGACCCTTCGAAATGGGCACCAGATTCGATGGCGATGGTTTTGTGAATGATGTCGCCTTCAACACGTGCAGTTGCTGTTAGGCGCACTTTCAATCCACGCACCCGACCGATGACACGACCATTTACAACGATGTCGTCTGCAACAACTTCGCCTTTGATGGTGGCGGTTTCGCCGATTGTCAGCAAATGCGCACGAATGTCGCCTTCTACGGTGCCTTCGACCTGAATGTCGCCGGATGTTTTGACATTGCCCACAACGTGCAAATCAGCGGATAACACAGAAGCAGCCGGTTTTGGTTTCGAAGATCCAGTTGGTACTGTACCGCCAAATGTGCTGGGCGCCGCGGGTGCGGGTTTTGTTGCCTCTTCTTTGGGGGCGGGATCGTTGATTTTACTTTTAGAAAACATCATTTGCAGCCTTAAGATAGTTCATAGGGTTTACCGCTTTACCATTATTGCGGATTTCATAGTGTAAATGCGTACCTGTTGATCGTCCTGTATTCCCCATATCACCAATCCGATCCCCGCGCGAGACTTTTTGTCCGACTTTGACACGAATTTTCGACAGATGACCATAGCGGGTTTCAATGCCAAAGGCATGTTTGATTTTAATCAACCGACCATAACCGGACGACCAACCTGCATGAACGATGGTTCCATCTGCGGTGGCATAGATTGGCGTACCATGCGCAGCGGCGAAATCGGCGCCCGCGTGCAGACGGCCCCAACGCTTACCAAATCCTGATGTAAAGCGATGACTGCTTTGCACAGGATGGTAGAATGGGATTTTATCTACCGCCAGACGATACAGGTTCATTTCGTCTAGGCTTTGCATGATATTCATAGCCCGAAGTTCTTCGGGGGTGGGGGGCGTGTCGCGTGATGACAAGGCCGCCAAGGGGCCGCCATATCCTGAATACCCGCTGCGCACGGCATCCAAAATACGGTCTGGGTTCATACCGGCCGCTTTGAACAGCTTGTTCAATGGCTCGATCGATACAACCATCGCCTCTTCGATTTGGCGGAAAATTTGTTCGTTGCGTTCCTGGGTCAGGCGCAGTTCCAGTTCCAGTTCTTGGCTATACGTCTGGGCGGTTTGGGTATCTTTGATCAATTGATCGCGTTCGGCGGCCGTGTCATTTAACGCAGTGGTCAAAAATGCCACCATATCATGGTCAGCCGATCCCATAGATGTGACCGTCTGACCGCCATCAGCCAAGGCCAAACGCAATTTTTCGATGTCTTGATCCAGTTTTCGTTTGCTGATCAAAGTCTCGCGCAGGCGATTTTGCAACACGTCCAAACCTGCGGCCAATTCTTTGCGGCGCAGCTCGGATTGCAGCAATTCTTGCTGCATGACGGCCACTTGCTTTAGGGCGATGTCATAGCGGTCTTGGGCCATTGTCGCATGTGAAATGGACTGTTCACGGGCCTGTGCCATGGTGTTTAGCCGCAGTTGATAGCTTTCTTGGTCACGCTTGGCCTGTTCGCGGAAATTGCCGGCGCCAATTGAATCGATGACCAGCAGAGCCGTTGCCACACAAGTCCACGCAACAACGGTCACGGCAACACCCAGGCCCAAAACCTGTGTCGATGGGCTAAGACGTACAAACCGTGTGTCGGTGTCAGATTTCAAAAAAACACGACGTTCGGGCAAAAATTTGCCGCAAAATCTGTCAAATCGTTGCCCAAGTCCCAGTTTCAATATGCTATCCTTGAATAATGGCCCATTTCCTTGGGGTTTGGTCATAACGACCCAACCCCGTAGGATCAAGCTGCCCTGCCAAAGTGCGCGGATTTTGGCGCATAAAGTTTCGTCAGGTCAAGCCCTTAGTCACAGTTTTACGCCCATTTGATCGGCCAAGGGCCAATAAAAATCGGGCGGTAAACCGGCGTCTGCGCGTTTTTCTTCGTTAAAGGGGGGCTTTAACCCGCCGCGAAAATATTTCCGCACCAGTTCGTGAAACACATCCTTGGGGTCCAAGGCGTGTCGTCCACATAGGTAATTGAACCACTTGGACCCATAGGCGACATGGGCCACTTCTTCTGCATAGATGATTTTTAGGGCGTCAACAGCGCTGACAGCACCAGCTTTGTCAAATAATTCGATCATTCCGGGCGTCACATCTAGGCCGCGCGCTTCCAGTACCATGGGAACCACGGCCAAGCGTCCCATCAAATCGTCCGCTGTGTCAGATGCCGCCTGCCACATATAGGCATGCGCGGGCAGCGCCCCATAGAATGAGCCCAACTCTTCTAAACAATCGCAAACAAGGTTGAAATGTTTGCTTTCTTCGGCTGCGGATTTCACCCAATCATCGTAAAATCCGATGGGCATATCGATATGGCCAAAGCGTGCGATAATATCCCAGTGCAGATCCACTGCATTAAGTTCGATATGCGCAACCGCATGTAACAATGCAATGCGCCCCGCCGCAGATCCCGGTTTGCGTTTGGGAACGTCGCGGGGCGATAACAATTCCGGTTTGTCAGGGCGCGCGGGGTGATCAGGGGGCGTGCCTGTTCCAACGGCGGGGCGTTCGCCGCGATCGCGCGCGCCAAACCATGCGGCTGCATAGGATTTCGACAGGGCCGTTTTTTCGCGTCCATTGGCTGTGTTCAACACATCAACAGCCATTTCGGCCAGTGGTTTCGTCAATGTTTGTGTCACAGGGATTTCGCGGCCTCTAGGACGTCATCGACATGGCCTGGCACTTTTACTTTGCGCCATTCGCGCACAACCTGACCAGACCCATCAATCAAGAATGTGGACCGTTCAATGCCCATGTAGGTTTTTCCATACATTGATTTTTCTTTCCACACGCCAAAATCTTCGCAGGTGGTGCCATGTTCGTCAGACAGCAAAATGACGCCCAAATTCTGTTTTTCAACGAATTTATCGTGTGATTTCACGCTGTCTTTGGACACGCCAATGACACATACGTTTGCCTGTTCAAACGCGGCCGCGGCCTCGGTAAAGCCGATCGCCTCTTTGGTGCAGCCGGGTGTGTTATCTTTGGGATAGAAAAATAAAACAACCGCCTTGGGGCGAACGGATGCAATATTGAAAACATCGCCGCCATCGCGGGGCAATTCGACAATGGGTGCTGGATAAGGCAGATCTGACATTCTATAATCCTTTGTATGGTTAAAATGATTTGCGGTGACCTGCGGACCAAGGTAGTGTTCAAACCGCAAGTTAAAAGAGGCGTGTGCATCGTTTGATAAAAAAAGGTTTGTCATTTTTCAAGTGGTTGCGCCGCCATCCTGTTTTGCGTTTCCTATTTGCCTTGGGCAGCATTTTGACGCTGACCGCATGCGTTTTGGTGGCTGGTTTTGTCATGACGCTGAAATCACGCGATGTTGTGGTGCCAGCGGTCGTGCGCGATTATGTGGCACAGCAGTTGGCCCAAGCCCTGCCAGACATCGCTATTCGGTACGATCAGTTGCGTTTGGGGCTGGCTGATGATTGGCACCCGCAGCTGGTTTTGCAAAATGTGGCGTTGTCGCAACCTGAACGGGCGCCTTTTTTGCAGCTGAGTGATATCCAAATCCAATTTGCCCCCGAAAGTTTGGTCGCAGGCGATTTATTATTGACCGATGTCAGTCTTGCAGGTGCAGGTGTTGCGTTGAAACGCGCCCAAGATGGGACAATTCGGTTGCGGTTTATGACGACGGCCGCCGATGCTGCTGCGGGTGTTGATTTATTTGACGCCTTGGGCGCGGTTGATGCCGCCTTGGCAGACCCCAGCTTTGATCGTTTTTCTAGCATCGATTTATCCGGTCTTACGGTGCAATTCGATGATGCGCGGGCAAACCGCCGCTATGTTGTCGATGGTGCGCGTCTGCACCTGTCGCGTCAGGCGGATATTTTACGGATCCGCGCGGATATGGCGCTGTTATCGGGCGGGGCCGATATTGCGACCTTGGAACTGAATTATGACAGCCCGATTGGTCAGCGCCGTGCCGAATTTGGGCTAACTTTGTCGGATATGCCTGCGCGTGACATTGCCGATCAATCTCCCGCCTTGGCATGGTTGTCACCACTGGATGCGCCAATTTCAGGGGCTTTGCGTGGGGGATGGGATGATAATGCCGCGGTGTTGCCATTGAACGCAACCTTGCAAATCGGGGCAGGGCTGGTTCAGCCATCTGATCAGGTGCGGCCCATTCCGTTCGATCAGGCGCGGACCTATTTTACCTATGATCCTAGCCAGCAATCCATTGAGTTTGCAGAAATTTCAGTCCAAGCACCGGATATGAATTTGGCCGCAACGGGATATGCGGATTTATTGGGAACACAAACCGATCCGCAGGGGTTTATCGGCCAATTCCAGTTTTCCAACGTCACCGCAAACCCTTTGGGGTTGTTTGAACAGGCCCTGTCTGTGTCACAGGCCAGTTTGGATTTTCAACTGGGCTTAACGCCCTTTGATTTGGAAATCCGCAATTTCTATCTGCAAGATGCCGCGTCAGGGGCACAGGTCATTGCCACATCGCGCGTGCGCGCGCCTCAGTCGGGCTGGGATGTGGCCGTCAATGCCATGACCGAGCAAACAGATTTAGAAACTGTTTTGCGATTTTGGCCCCTTGATTTCAAACCCAAGCCCCGCAAATGGGTGGCAGACAATATCACAGCTGCCCTGTTACATGATGTTCAATTTTCATTGCGCGCATCGGGACAGAACAAGCCAAATGCATTGACCAGTTTTTGGTTTGATCAAGCCCAGTTCAAAGCCCTTAAAACCTTTCCCGAAATTACAGGGGCATCCGGTAAATTTCAGGCCTATGATTATCGGACAACGGTTGTTTTGGATCAGGGACATATAACGTCACCAAAGGGTGGCAAGATCGAACTGAACGACAGTTTCTTTGTCATTCCTGACACACGGATCAAACCCAGTCCAGCGCAGGTGGCTTTGCGTTATGATGCTGCGATCCCTGATTTGATGTGGTTGTTGGATCATGATCCTATCAAGCTGATGACACGACTGAAACGCGATGCTGATTTTGTGGCAGGGCGGGCAACGGGTCAGGCGGATTTGAATTTTATTCTGCGCCCAGGGTTAAAGGAACCCGACATTGGGTATTCCGTTTTTGCCGATTTGCGCGATGTCACATCATCCGTTTTAATCCCTGATCGTCAGTTTGCGGCACCCGCGTTGAAACTGGAATTACAGGATCGTGAATTGGAAATTTCAGGGGATGCATCGGTCAACCAAGTTGATCTGACGGGCGCATTTCGTGCCAGTGTTGGTGTGGCGCCAAAATTTGACCCTGTTGCAACAGTGCGCTCCAATGTGGGGCAGGCGGAATTATCGCAGTTGGGGATTGCCACGCCAGAGGGATTATTCTCGGGCAAGGCTGATGCTGAAATGCAAATCACTTTTGCCAAAGGGGTCGCGCCTGAATTTAAGGTCACGACAGATTTGGTTGGGATCTCGGCACGGCTGGATCCGCTTGGCTGGGCCAAGGGGAAAAACAGGGCAGGGAAGTTGGATATTTCCGGCGCTTTTGCTGCTGGACGTGCATTGGAAAACATATCGCTATCGGCCGCGGGTTTAACGGCCACGGGGCGCGGTGTCTTTGATGGGCCGCGGTTCCAATCGCTAAATCTGGATCGGGTCAGCTATGGGTCGGTCTTGGATGCGCCTGTTGTTGTGCCCGCGCAGGGTGCGTTGAAAATATTAGGCGGGCGGGCCAGCCTGCCGCAAACTGCATCATCATCGCGATCCAAGGGGCGGGAAATGACGGTTCGCTTGGACCGCTTGGATCTGAGCGAAAGCTATTTTTTGACGCAGTTTTCGGCAGATTTGGCGGCAAATGGATCGGGCGTGTTTCGCGGTGTTTTAAACGATCGTGTGCGTGTGGACGGGCGTATTTCATCCAAAAAAGGCGTGCGCCGCGTATCTGTGACATCAAAAAACGCAGGCCGCGTGTTGGATGCCATTGGATTGGTCAAGGATGCATCGGGTGGCGCCATGAATTTAACATTAGTCCCGCGCGCCGAGGGTGGGTTTGATGGCAGTGCAACACTGCAAGATGTGAATATCTACCAAGCCCCCGTTTTGTTGGAATTGCTCAACACACTTAGTGTCGTTGGGCTGTTGGATCAGCTGCGCGGGGCCGGGCTGTTAATGAATGAAATTGAGGCCAAGTTCCGCGTCGCGGATAAACAGGTGATCATCGAAAACGCCACCGCCCTTGGCCCATCGTTGGGGATCAGCTTGAACGGATATTACAACAGCCAAGATCAGACATTGGATATGCAGGGGGTTTTATCGCCACTGTATGTTTTAAATGGGATTGGGTCGATTTTCACCCAAAAAGGCGAAGGACTGTTGGGTTTTAACTTTAACCTGACAGGAAATGTTGATACCCCGCGCGTGTCCGTGAACCCGATGTCGATTTTTACCCCTGCAATGTTTCGCAACCTGTTTCGACGTCCCCCACCTGTGTTGGAATGATATGAACCTGTCAGATTTTGATTTTGACCTACCCGAAGAATTAATTGCCACACGTCCCGTATCGCCGCGATCATCGGCACGGATGCTGGTGGCACGGGGGGGGCATTTTGCCGATCAAATCGTGTCTGATTTGCCCGATATATTAACCCCACAGGATCGATTGGTGATCAATACAACCAAGGTAATCCCCGCACGCCTGTTTGGCCTGCGCAAACGCGCGCCATCCTCGGGTGGAACGGGTACCGCCAAAATCGAAGTGACCTTGCTGGAGCCAGATGCATCTGGCGCGTGGTCTGCATTGATCAAACCGCTGCGCAAGGTGAACATGGGCGAAATAATCCAATTCGACGCCGGGTTGACTGCACAATTGGTTGGCAAACAAGACGGTCAGGCCCGGTTGATGTTCAACCTATCGGGGGATGATTTTGATCAAGCCTTGGATGCCTGCGGGGCTATGCCGTTGCCGCCTTATATTGCATCCAAACGTGCCGCGGATGATCGTGATAAAACCGACTATCAAACCGTTTTTGCCACCGAACGCGGATCGGTTGCGGCCCCTACAGCATCGCTGCATTTTGATGAAACCCTGTTGGCAGCGTTACGGGCTAGGGGTGTGCAGTTTTCGTATGTCACCTTGCACGTCGGGGCGGGCACGTTTTTGCCCGTCAAGGTGGACGACATCACCACCCATAAAATGCACGCCGAATGGGGCGCGGTGTCGCAAACTGCGGCCCAAGAAATCAATGACACCAAATCAAAGGGCGGGCGCGTGATCCCCGTTGGCACCACCGCGCTGCGGTTAATCGAAACCGCTGCGCGTGACACTGGCGTTATTCAGGAATGGTCGGGTGATACAGATATTTTTATCTATCCCGGGTTCAAATTTAACGTGGCCGATGCCTTGATGACCAATTTCCATTTACCCAAGAGCACATTGGTCATGTTGGTTGCCGCATTGATGGGCCAAGAGGTGACACAAATGCTGTATGACCATGCTATATTAAATCGTTATAGGTTTTTTTCGTATGGCGATTCGTCGCTTTTGATCCCTCAGGGATAATCTTGTCGCGATAGCTAGGGGCGACACACCATTAAGGACATTGGCATGATTCTGGTTTTAAAAAATTCTTGGGCCTTATTATTCGGAATCTTGCTGCTGATGGTTGGCAATGGATTGCAGGGGACCCTGCTGGGTGTGCGTGGCGAAATGGAGGGGTTTTCCACAATGGAAATGTCCATTGTGATGTCATCCTATTTCGTGGGCTTCCTCGGTGCCAGCCGAATGGTGCCAGATTTGATCCGCCGCGTGGGGCATGTGCGCGTTTTTGCGGCGCTGGCGTCCTTTGTTTCGGCGGTCTTGATCCTGTATCCGGCTTGGGCCAATCCATGGGCTTGGGCCGTGGGCCGTGTGATAATCGGATTTGCCTATTGCGGGGTCTATGTCACAGCCGAAAGCTGGCTGAACAACGCCGCCACCAATGAAACCCGGGGGCAGGCACTGTCGGCCTATATGATTGCAACCACTTTGGGTATTATTGTGGCCCAAGGCCTGTTGTTATTGGCCGATCCGGGCGGATATACGCTGTTTATCATCATTTCGGTACTGGTATCCGTATCCTTTGCCCCGATTTTATTGTCGATCAGTCCAACGCCGGCCTTTGACAGCACGGCCCCAATGCAGCTTACGAAACTGTTAAAAACATCACCGCTCGGCTGTGTCGGTATGTTTTTGATGGGTGGAATTTTTGCCGCGCAATTTGGGATGTCGGCTGTTTTTGCCACCAAAATTGGGTTGGGTTTGGCACAGCTATCGACATTTGTTGCGGCGTTTTATGTGGGCGGCTTGATATTGCAATATCCGATCGGCTGGTTGTCGGATCGCATGGACCGGCGTGCATTGATTTGTATCATTGCATCTGCGGGCGCGATTGCGGCGCTGTTGCCGCTGTTGGCTGGAACTTATTTTTATCTGCTCTTGGTGTCAGCCTTTGTGATTGGTGGTATGTCGAACCCGCTTTATTCGCTGTTAATTGCGCATACCAATGACTTTGTCGCGGTCGAAGATATGGCCGCATCCTCCAGCGGGCTGTTGTTCATCAATGGGTTAGGGGCCATTTTAGGCCCAATCGTTGTGGGGCAGATGATGGATCTGATGGGCGCGCAGGGATTTTTCGTGATTATCGTTGTCCTGTTGGGGCTGCTTGGGGGCTACGCTGCCTATCGTCGTACACGCCGCGCCGCCGTTGAGGACACGATGACCTATGCCAACGTTTCCCCAACCTCATCCATGATGGCTGTCGAAATCGCCCAAGAATACGCGATTGAAACAGCCGCCGAAGAAGAGGCTGCGACATAAACGCAACAGGTCACACAAGCGTAACAGTATTGTAACAAAATATGACTTAAGTTGCCTGTTATTCTATGTCACCCTGACATTAGGCGTAATGACGTGGGAGGGGCACATGTCAGTCGAACAAGTGTTGGAATTTTGGCTGGATCAGGTCGGGCCAGAGGGCTGGTATAACGCCAGCCCAGAATTGGACAAACAAATTCACGATCAATTTTTTGGGCTGTGGTCTGAAATTATTCACGGCAAACATGGGATGTGGTTGACATACCCGTCCGGTGCTTTGGCCTATATTATTGTAACCGATCAGTTTTCACGCAATATGTTTCGTGGAACAGGACAGTCCTTTGCCAGTGATCGTATTGCATTATGTGCTGCGAAATCCAGTATCAATCAGGATTGGGATTTAAAGATTGATGCGCCAGCGCGGCAATTTTTCTATATGCCATTGATGCATTCGGAAAACCTGTCAGATCAGGAACGGTGTGTGCGATTAATGAAATCGCGTCTAACGCAGGATCCATCAAATCTGATCCATGCACAGGTCCATCGACAGGTTATTCGTCAGTTCGGGCGATTTCCCTATCGAAATCAAGCGCTTGATCGCAAAGATACCCAGCCTGAAACAGCGTATCTGGCTGCCGGTGGCTATGGTTTGACCTATGAACAAATGACAGCTGCATTGTCTGCATAGCTAGACGATTGAAACGCGGAAAAAAATAGTTTAACGTTAAACAGAATTTACTTTTCTGAGGTTGAACATGTCCGCACAGTCTTTCGATGTTGTTGTTATTGGCGCAGGTCCAGGGGGCTACGTCGCCGCAATTCGCGCCGCGCAGTTGGGATTAAAAACCGCAATTGTCGAACGCGAACACATGGGCGGCATTTGCTTGAATTGGGGCTGTATCCCGACCAAGGCGTTGCTACGGTCTGCAGATGTGTTTCACCTGATGCATCGCGCCAAAGAATTTGGCCTATCTGCGCAAAATCTGGGCTTTGATCTGGATGCTGTTGTGGCACGCTCGCGCGCAGTGTCAAAACAACTCAATCAAGGTATTGGCCACCTGATGAAGAAAAACAAAATTACCGTATTTATGGGCGCCGCCAAAATTGCCAAAGCGGGACAGGTTGTTGTGACCACCGAAAAAGGCAGTGAAACCCTGAACGGAAAAAATATCGTTCTAGCGACCGGCGCGCGTGCGCGTGAATTACCAGGGCTTGAGGCCGACGGCGAGCGCGTATGGACCTATAAACATGCGCTTACGCCTAAACGGATGCCCAAGAAATTACTGGTCATCGGCTCTGGCGCCATCGGGATAGAATTCGCCAGTTTTTACAATACAATGGGCGCAGACACCACAGTGGTTGAGGTCATGGACCGTGTCTTGCCCGTAGAGGACGCCGAAATTTCCGCATTTGCGAAAAAACAGTTTGAAAAGCAAGGCATGAAGATCCTGGAAAAAACCATGGTCAAACAGCTTGATCGATCCGCAGACAAAGTTGTGGCGCATATCGAAGCAAATGGCAAAGTCACGAAACAAGAATTCGATACCGTGATTTCCGCCGTGGGGATCGTCGGCAATGTCGAAAACCTTGGGCTCGAAACCTTGGGCGTGAAAATTGATCGCACCCACGTTGTCGTCGATGAATACTGCCGCACTGGTGTGCCTGGGCTTTATGCGATTGGCGATATCGCCGGTGCTCCGTGGCTTGCCCATAAAGCCAGCCACGAAGGCATGATGGTCGCAGAACACATCGCAGGTAAAACGGTGCACCCTATCAAGCCGAACACCATTGCCGGCTGCACCTATTGCCATCCGCAGGTGGCCAGCGTTGGCCTCAGCGAAGCCAAAGCGAAAGAGGTTGGCTACCAAATTAAGGTTGGTCGTTTCCCCTTTATCGGAAACGGCAAAGCCATCGCGCTTGGCGAAGCAGAAGGTTTGGTCAAAACCGTTTTCGATGCGAAAACAGGTGAACTCTTAGGCGCACATATGGTCGGCGCAGAAGTAACAGAAATGATTCAAGGATATGTGATCGGTCGCCAACTCGAAACCACAGAAGAAGACCTGATGCACACAGTATTCCCCCATCCGACCCTGTCCGAAATGATGCATGAAAGTGTTTTGGACGCCTATGGCCGAGCGGTGCATATGTAATTTATAAAATGGTATGCACCCAGTCGGGTGCATACTTGATCTTGCGCGCTATCGCGCGATGCCTCCGGCGGGGATATTTTTAGACAAAAAATGTAAAACCCTGTGCTTCTTAATTGAAACAGAGTGTCATTTCTTGTCACGGTCATCGGCGTCCCCGCCTGTACCGCAAGACCAAGATTACACGATACAGTTAACAAAACGTTACATTTTTTGTCGGAAAATATCCCGGGGGTAGGCCGTAGGCCAAGGGGGCAGAGCCCCCTTAAATGATGGTATCATCCGCGCCGACGTCCGCCGCGACGTCCACCCCGTCCAACATCAGCTGTGCCGCCGTTTGGTTTGTTGAAGTTGATCCACGCTCCACCATGTGGGTCGTTATTCGTCAAAAGATTTGCCGCTCGGATTGCTTCCATTTCTTTGCCAGGGCGTGGTTTTGTGCTGCCCATGCCAAAGACGGTCACAAAGGTTTCGTCGTCCATATCGGCTGGGATGATAATTCCTGCTGCTTCTACTTCGGCCTTTTTCTCGGCGATCTTTTTCTGTGTGATCGGCAGAGCGACTGGGTTCATAATTGCAGATGTCATGCCCGCGCCCATAGCCATTGGCAAAAATGCATTATTGATACCGTGGCGATTGGGCAGACCAAATGAAACGTTAGACGCGCCACATGTTGTGTTTACGCCCAGTTCTTCGCGCAAGCGGCGTACCAGTGTAAAGACCTGCTGACCCGCTGTCGCCATCGCGCCGATCGGCATAACCAACGGATCGACGACGATATCATGCGCAGGGATCCCAAAGTCAGCGGCACGTTCTACGATTTTTTTCGCGACGGCAAAACGGACGTCGGGGTCTTCGGAGATTCCGGTATCGTCATTTGAAATGGCGACGACAGGAACGTTGTATTTTTTGACCAGCGGCAGGACGAATTCCAAGCGGTCTTCTTCGCCTGTGACCGAGTTTAGCAGTGGGCGACCTTCGGCGGCTTTCAGGCCTGCTTCTAGTGCTTCTGGTACAGAACTATCGATGCACAGTGGCACATCAACAAGCCTTTGGACCAGGTTCACAATCGCCGTCATCAATGGCGGTTCTGTTTCATTTGGGTTTGGGTTTGAATTGTAAACAACGCCTGCGTTGATATCTAGGATATTTGCGCCGGCTAGGACTTGGGCAAGCGCGTCTTTTTCAACGGTAGAGAAATCACCAGCCTCAAGTTCGGCAGCCAATTTTTTACGCCCTGTCGGGTTGATGCGTTCACCAATAACGCAAAACGGCTGATCAAAGCCTAAGATCGCTGTTTTGCTTTTGGATTCAACAACTGTTTTAACCATTTTTTATTTCCTTACGCTGCATTTGCCGGCACGCCTGCAGCGCCGCCGTTTTCTGTGACCCATGTCGCATTCGTTTTGATCCCGCCTAGTGGGAAAAAGTGGACATGTTCGATATTAAAGTTCGGGTTTGCCGCTTTGTGTGCAGCCAGTTCTGCCAGAACCTCGGTCGGTTCATAGGGCAGCAGAAGTTTGGAGACGTCCATCGCGCGTTTTTGCAAAACCTTAAGCGACGGACCAACGCCACATGCGATCGCAAATTTGATCAAAGTTTGCAGTTTTGCAGGACCTGCGATGCCGATATGAATGGGCAATGTGATACCCGCGTCGGACAGGTCATTGGCCCAATTTATGATGGGTTTCGCATCAAAACAGAACTGTGTTGCCAGGGCCATTTCTGCATCTGTTGTATCACAGAATTTCTGTTTCCATTGCAGCGCTGCATCAACGTTTTTGCGTGATCCGTCTGGGTCGATATCTTTGTTTCCCTCGGGGTGGCCAGCGACATGCAGGCGTTTAAAGCCAGCTTTATCGAACAGCCCTGTTTCCAGCAACTGCATTGAGCTGTCGAAATCACCATGCGGGTGTGTCACACCGCCAGCCAACAGCAAGGCTTGGTCTACATTTGCTTCGCCTTGATAGCGCGCAATCCAGTCACCCAGTGTATCTGCATCTTTGATGATACGCGCAGGAAAATGCGGCATGACGTCGAAACCTTCGGAATTGATCCGTTTTGCAGTGGCGACCATTTCTTCGATTGGGGTGCCTTCGATATGGGCGATATAGACGCGGGTGCCGGTTGGCAGGATATCACGAAAATCCGCAACTTTTTCTGCTGTACGCGGCATGACCTCAATCGAAAACCCTTGCAAAAACGCTTCCATTTCTGGTGTGGAAGTTTGCGGTTCATCTTTCTTTTTGAAATTAAACAAAGCCATAGTGGCCTCCCATAAGTTGAACAGGGCCTTAGTCCCAGCCGTCATTAGCAATTAGCGCTTTTAGGCGCTCTTGATCATATTCCGCCTCAATTCGCTGGGCCTCGGCCTCGGCGATTTCATCGGGATCACCCTCTATTGTCACGGGATCAGATTTGCGCCATTCGGATAAATAATCATCCGTGCCGTCCATGCCGCCTTTCATGGCTGCACGGTCGATGGCCTGTTCAAAGCGTTCGGCCAACAAACGTTTTGACCCTTTGCGTCCACGGCCAACGATGACCTGTGCCGGCATATCGCGCCAATAAATGATCGTTACCTCTGGCATGTCTGATTCCCTCTTAATGCTGTTATGGGATGTACGGCAGGATGCCGCATTGTTTGTGTCGATTTTCGACAGGTGCGCGGCATTCCGCGACCTTTAATAAATTAACTTAAGCACATGGCGATGAACAGGGGATGGGCGCGTCATAAAATTCAATATCATTATGAATTGGCACAAGTGTTTATTTTTCAAACAGATGACTTGCGGTGTCAACGAATGAGGCGTATCCTAAAGGTAACTTAAACATAGGAGGGCGTGACGTCATGGCGCCCAAGCGTCCAAAAGGTACGGGCGCATTCCCGAAACCGGTAGAGAGCCCCGTGCCCCATACCCTGAATCCGACCGAGCTTTATGCTGCGTTGGATTTGGGAACAAATAGCTGTCGCATGCTGATTGCCCAACCCAAGGGCAGTCAGTTTCATGTGGTCGACAGTTTTTCAAAGTCGGTGCAGCTTGGTGCCGGGCTGGAAAAATATGGGCGGTTGCATCGCGGATCGATGCAGCGCACCATTCAGGCATTGCGTGTGTGTCAGCAGAAATTGAAAAAGCATCGCGTCAAACATATGCGGTTGGTCGCGACCGAGGCCTGTCGGCGTGCCAGCAATTCAAAAGAATTTATTCGCCAAGTTGAACGCGAATCTGGCATCCAACTGGAAATCATTTCCCCTGAAGAAGAGGCCCGTTTGGCGGTTATTTCTTGCGCGCCTTTGGTCAGCACGAAAACAGAACAACTGTTGGTCGTGGATATTGGTGGTGGATCGACAGAATTGGTCTGGATTGATCTGTCATCTGTGTCACGTTTTGAACGCCCCCGCGCGATCATGCGGCTGCATGCTGGGTTTCATTCCAAGGATACACCGTTTCCATCGGCCAAGGTGGTAGATTGGATTTCGGTCCCCTTAGGTGTGGCAACCTTGCGTGATCATTTCAATGATGTCGAAGATGACGCCGCACGCTATGCGTTGATGAGTTGTTATTTCGAAGAAAAGCTTGCAGATTTTGCCCCGTACAAGGACGAACAAAGCCGGGACGGATTTCAGATTATCGGTACCTCGGGGACGGTGACGACCGTTGCTGCCAGTCATTTGGGGTTAAAGCGTTATGATCGCACCAAGGTCGATGGATTGCGCATGACATCCGATCAAATCGATCGTGTCATCAACAGCTATCTTGATTTGGGGCCACATGGGCGCAAGGCTGACCCACGGATTGGCCACGATCGGCAGGCGTTGATAATGTCGGGTTCTGCGATTTTGCAGGCGTTGTTGCGGTCTTGGCCAACGGATCGTTTGTCTGTTGCTGATCGTGGTTTGCGCGAGGGATTGCTTTATGCTCAGATGAGCGCGGATGGTGTGCTTGAGGATGGTCCGTTCTAGGACGCGCCATTCTGGGCGAGCCAATATGAATTGCTTGCGTAGCGATGTGAGTATTTTTACAAAAATGAAAGACAGATGGTAAAAAAGACTAAGAATTCGTCAGGACGGGGGCAGCGTGATTTAACAGTTCGCGTTAAATCGGCGCGTGGTCGTACGACCAGTCAGGTCAAATGGCTGCAGCGTCAGCTGAATGATCCTTATGTTAAGCGCGCAAAGGTCGAAGGCTATCGTGGGCGTGCCGCGTTTAAGATTTTAGAATTGGATGATAAATTCAGGTTTTTAGTGCCTGGGGCGCGTGTCGTCGATCTGGGCTGTGCGCCTGGTGGATGGTGCCAAGTGGCGGTCAAGCGGATCAATGCCTTAGGCGAACGATCTGATAAGGCTGTGGGCACTGTTTTGGGTGTGGATTTACAAGAGGTCGAGCCGATCGCAGGGGCCCAAATTCATCAGCTGGATTTCATGTCTGATGACGCGGATGCCAAAGTTAAGGAATGGCTAAATGGTCCAGCGGACGTTGTTATGTCTGATATGGCTGCATCAAGTTCGGGCCATAAGCAGACGGACCATTTGCGCATCATTTCGTTGTGCGAAGCCGCGGCATATTTTGCATTTGATGTTCTGACCCCTGGTGGCACATTCGTTGCCAAGGTTTTGGCTGGTGGCGCTGAGGGTGAGTTACAGGTTTTGCTGAAACAAAAGTTCACGAAAGTTGTCAACGTCAAACCACCAAGCAGCCGGTCGGACAGTTCCGAAAAATTTGTCGTAGCGACTGGATTTCGTGGGTAATTACAGATTGCGCGCGGCGCGTGGTGGCTGGCCAAAGCGCGCTTTGTAGGCGCGGGTTAAGGCGGCGGGGCTGTCGTAGCCGCATCGCAAAGCGATTTCGTAGATATTTAGTGCAGTTGTATCGACAAGGTGGCGTGCGTGTGTCAGTCGGATATGGCGATAGACCGATCCTGGGGTGGTTCCCATCGTATCACGAAACCGGCGTGCCAAGGTTTTGGGCGGGCAGGCGATGTGTTGGCTGATATGCGCAAGTGATAGTGGGTTGTCGATATTTTCATGCATCAAGGCGATCGCACGTTGCACGGATGTTGGACGGGCTTGATCATAGCGGCGCGGCGTTGGTGTTGTTGGGTCGTCGCGCAAAAACAATGCATCCACGTCCAACGCCATCGCATTGCCCAAATGGTGTCGGATAAGGTCGCGTGTCATATCAAATGCTGACATGGCGCCAGCACATGTGATACGTGGTCCATCTGAGACCACACGACGGCGCAGGGCATCGATGCCGAGGAATTTTTCCGAAAAATCATTCAAAACGTCCCAGTGCAGGGTTGCGCGACGGCCTTCTAGCAGGCCTGCGGCGGCCATCAACCAAGGTGCTGTATCCAATCCCACCAAAACGGTGCTGCGTTGTGCCAATTTGCGCAGCACGCGGCGGTTGGTCGGGGTATCAAGTGCCAGATAACCATAGCTTGCAAGAATGAAAACATAGTCGCACGGCGGACAATCAAGTGCTGGGCCATTTGGCAAAATGGGCAAGCCGGACGATGATTTTACGGGGTGGCCGTCTGCGGTATGAAAGCTCCATTCGAAAACGGTCTGTTTGGCAAAGCCATTTGCAGCCCGCAGGGGTTCCAGACAGTTTGCCAAACACAGATTGGAAAACTGATCAAACAGTACGAATGCGATCCTAAGGGGTGATTTGGGTGTGTTTGACCATTTTTGCATATTAAATGACGTTTAGTGCAAAATGTTATTTCTGTCTAGGCATAGTCTGATCCAAACAAAGGAGCCATACGATGCCATTAACGATGAACCGAGATGTCTTTATTACCTGTGCTGTGACGGGGTCGGGCGGGACACAGGATCGCAGTCCGCATGTGCCGCGTAGCCCAAAGCAAATTGCTGACAGCGCCATTGCGGCGGCGAAAGCAGGGGCTGCGGTGGTCCATTGCCATGTGCGCGATCCTGAAACGGGCAAGCCTAGCCGAAAATTGGAATATTACCGCGAAGTTACAGATCGTATTCGTGATGCGGATGTCGATGTCGTTTTGAACCTAACTGCGGGTATGGGGGGCGATATCATTTTTGGCGGAACAGAGTCGCCGTTCCCCGTTGCCGAGGGCACGGATATGATTGGTGCGGCGGAACGTGTTGAACATGTGTTGGAATGTTTGCCCGAAATCTGCACGCTGGATTGTGGGACTATGAATTTCGCCGAGGCTGATTATGTCATGACCAACACACCCGGCATGTTGCAGGCCATGGGTCGCATGATGACCCAAGCGGGGGTCAAACCCGAGGTCGAGGCATTTGACACCGGTCATCTGTGGTACGCCAAGCAGTTGGTGGCCGATGGGGTGTTGGAACCGGACGTTTTGGTACAATTATGTATGGGCGTGCCATGGGGCGCGCCAGATGATTTGAACACATTCATGGCCATGGTGAATAATGTGCCAGATAATTGGACCTTTAGTGCGTTCAGCCTTGGGCGTAATCAAATGGCCTATGTCGCGGCATCGGTTTTGGCCGGTGGTAATGTGCGCGTCGGGCTTGAGGATAACTTGTGGCTAGACAAGGGTGTGTTGGCAACCAACGACCAATTGGTCGCGCGTGCCAAAGTTATTATCGAAAATCTGGGCGCGCGGGTCATTGGACCGCAAGAGGTGCGGGACAAACTTGGCCTGACCAAACGCGCACCCCGGGGCTAGGCCGTGGCGCAGAGCGTTGTCATTACCGGTGGGGCCAGTGGTATTGGTTGGGTTATGGCCCAACGCTTTGCCGCGTTGGGTCATCAATTGGCAATTTGTGATGCGGATGCAGCGGCCGTGGCGCAGGCAAAACAGGTCTTGCCCCAAGCCCTGATCGAACAGGTCGATGTGCGCGATCAGGTTGCGATGGATGGTTTTTTTGATGCCATTGATCACCGCTTTGGCGCAATTGATGTGGCAATATCGAATGCTGGCACGGGTGGACCCGCGGGTCCCATGGATCAGTTGGATTATCACGAATGGGCCGATTGCGTTTCGGTCAATCTGCATGGGGCATTTTTATGCTGCCGCAATGCCGCCCGACGGATGCGCGCGCAGGGGCAGGGCAGTATCATTGTGATGTCATCCACATCGGGGCTATGGGGCGTGCCAAATCGGTCGCCCTATGTCGCGGCGAAATGGGGGCTGATCGGATTGGTGAAAACCTTGGCTATGGAATTGGGCCCGCAGGGGATCCGCGTCAATGCCATTTGCCCGGGCGCGGTTGCAGGCGCGCGCATGGAACGCGTTTTATCGATCGAAAGTGCGGCGGCAGGTGTCAGCATCGATGACATCCGTGCCACCTATACCGACGGCGTATCGATGAAACGCTTTGTCACGGCCGATGAAATCGCGGACATGGCGGTTTTTTTGGCGTCAGATGCCGCACGCTCCGTGTCAGGGCAGGCCATTGCCGTCGATGGCAATACAGAAAGGATGGTCTAGCCATGCGTTGGATCATAATCGCGGCCCTAACTGTCATGGCAGCCTGTCAGCCCGAGGATGTTGCGCCGGTGACTGACACTGCCACGTCCAAGGTTGATCAAGCCTGTATGTCACAAGGGGGGCAGATGATTGTTGGCGGCTTTGGGCAATTGATTTGCCAGACGCCCACACCTGATGCAGGCGCGTCCTGTGTCAGTTCGGCCGATTGCACAGGACATTGTTTGGCCGAGGGGCAGGTTTATACGCCTATGACCCCATATTTTGGATGTTATGAGACCTTTGAAAATGGTCAAACCGCAACACTGTGCGTGGATTGAACACATCGCGCACCATTAAGAATGGAACCAACGATATGACAAAAACAGCTGCAATTATTGGTGGGGGCGTAATCGGCGGTGGCTGGTTTGCGCGGTTTTTATTGAACGGATGGAACGTTCATCTGTTCGACCCCGATCCACAAGCCAAGCGCAAAATCGACGAAGTGCTGAAAAACGCGCGGCACGCATTGCCGATGTTATATGATACGGCCATGCCAACCGAAGGCACGATCACATATTGCGAAACCATGGAACAGGCCGTTGCACAGGCCGATTGGATCCAAGAAAGCGTGCCAGAGCGTTTGGACATCAAACACAAGGTGCTGGCCGAAATCCAAGCCCATTGTCGCGCGGATGCCGTAATCGGGTCGTCAACATCGGGGTTTAAGCCGTCGGAATTACAGGAAAAATCGGAACGGCCTGATCAGATTATGGTCTGCCATCCGTTCAACCCTGTCTATCTGTTACCTCTGATCGAGGTTGTGCCAAGCATCCAAACCAGTGCCACACATGTGGAACGTGCCAAGGAATTGCTGACCAGCGTTGGTTTGTACCCGCTGCATGTGCGCAAAGAAATTGATGCCCATATCGCCGATCGTTTCCTTGAGGCCGTCTGGCGCGAAGGCCTGTGGCTGATCAAAGATGGGATCGCCACGACCGAGGAAATTGATAATGCCATCCGCTATGGCTTTGGCCTGCGGTGGGCGCAGATGGGGTTGTTTGAAACCTATCGCATCGCCGGTGGCGAAGCGGGCATGGCGCATTTCATCGCGCAGTTTGGCCCCTGTTTGGAATGGCCTTGGACGAAATTGATGGATGTTCCGGAATTGACGGATGATTTGGTGCAAATGATTGCCGATCAATCCGATGCCCAATCAGGTGCCCATTCAATCCGTGAATTGGAACGCATGCGCGACAATAATCTGGTGGCCATGATGCGCGCGCTGAAACAACAGGGCAAAGCGGCCGGCACACTGATCAAGGATCATGAAAAAACCATGATCCCGCAACAGGCACCGGCCAAAACCCTGCGCACGCAGACCCGCATTGTGCCCGTCGATTGGACCGACAGCAACGGCCACATGAACGAAGGCCGCTATGGCCAAGTGTTCAGCGATGCGGCTGATGGGTTTTTGTTGGCCGCGGGGGTCGATGATGCCTATCTGGCGGGGGGACATAGTTATTTCACCGTCGAAACTTCGATCAAATTCCTAAACGAAACCCATTCAGGCGATCACATCGTTGTGGACAGCACCGTCGAATTGTCTGAGGGCAAGAAATTAAAACTGGCCCATGAAATGAAACGCGCAGACGGCACTGTTTTGGCCACAGCGTCCCAGTTTATGCTGCACGTCAGCTTGGATACGCGCAAATCGTGCCCGCCTGTGGGGGCGGTTGCAACAGCCTTGGCGCAGTTTTCATAAAGGATTTCGATATGCAATTTGGATTGACCCAAGAACAGGACATGATCGTATCCACCGTGCGCGAATTCGTTGAAAACGAAATTTACCCGCACGAAGATCTGGTTGAACGCACCGGCGAGGTGCCCCATGAAATCGCCCAAGATATCAAACAAAAATGCATCGATCTAGGGTTCTATGCCTGTAATTTCCCGCAATCCGTGGGCGGTGCGGGTTTGAACCATTTGGAATTTGCGCTGGTCGAACGCGAATTGGGCCGTGGGTCGATGGCGTTGAACCATTTCTTTGGCAGGCCACAAAATATCTTGATGGCCTGCAAGGGCGATCAAATTGAACGCTATTTGCTGCCTGCGGTGCGTGGTGAACGTATGGACGCGCTGGCCATGACCGAACCCGATGCAGGATCAGACGTGCGGGGCATGAAATGCAGCGCGGTGCGCGATGGTGGGGATTGGGTGATCAACGGTACCAAACACTTTATCTCTGGCGCGGATCATGCGGATTTCATTATTGTTTTCATTGCCACTGGCGAAGATCAAACACCCAAAGGCCCCAAAAAACGGATCACCGCATTTTTGGTCGATCGCGGCACGCCTGGTTTCACCGTTCGCGATGGGTACAAATCGGTCAGCCACCGCGGCTATAAAAACATGATCCTTGAATTTGATGACTGTCGGTTGCCCGATGTGCAGGTTTTGGGGGATGTCGATGGTGGTTTTGACGTGATGAACACATGGCTTTATGCCACGCGGATCACGGTGGCCACCATGTCGGTGGGCCGTGCGCGGCGCTGTTTTGATTATGCGTTGAATTATTCGGCGGAACGGAAACAATTTGGCCAACACATCGCAAAATTTCAGGGGGTTAGTTTTCAGCTGGCCGATATGATTACCGAAATTGATGCCGCTGATTGGCTGACGCTGTCGGCGGCATGGCGGCTGGATCAGGGATTGCCCGCAAACCGCGAAATTGCCAGTGCGAAACTATATGCCACCGAAATGTTGGCCCGTGTTACAGATGCAACTTTGCAAATTCACGGGGGAATGGGGTTGATGGATGATTATCCCATCGAACGGTTCTGGCGTGATGCGCGGGTCGAACGCATTTGGGATGGCACGTCGGAAATTCAGCGCCACATTATCAGCCGTGATTTATTGCGCCCCTTGGGCGCCTAGGTGGGGCATGCGCGCGATTATGCAAACAGATCAGGCAAATGCGCCCTTGGCCCGTGTTCTGTCGCCACGCAACTTGGTTGTGATTGGCGGCGGCGCATGGGGCCAGGCGGTGATTGAACAGGCCCGCAAATTCGGCTTTGATGGGCCGATATGGGCCATTCACCCCAGTAAACAGATCGCAGGTGCGGATCAAACGGTACCTGCGTTGGATGATTTGGGCTTTGTCCCTGATGTGGCCTATGTCGCGGTAAACCGACATGCAACGATTGATATTGTTCGAACCCTGTCTGACATGGGCGCCGGCGGGGCCGTTTGCTTTGCCTCTGGCTTTTCCGAGGCAGAGGCCGAAACATCCGACGGGGTGCAATTACAAACTGATCTGTTGCGTGCCGCGGGCACTATGCCAATATTGGGCCCGAATTGTTACGGGTTTATCAATGGCTTAGATCGTGTTTGTGTTTGGCCTGATCAACATGGAATGACACAGGTTGATCGCGGGGTCGCGATTATCACGCAAAGTTCGAACATGATGATCAACCTGACTATGCAGCGGCGGGGCCTGCCCATTGCCTATGCATTAACGGCAGGCAATCAAGCCCGCGTTGATTTGATTGATTTGGCAATGCATGCGCTAAACGATCCCCGCGTCAGTGCCATTGGCCTGCACATCGAAGGCATCTCAGATACTGATAAATTGTTTGATCTGGCCACGCGTGCTGCGTCACTGGGTAAAGGGATCGTTGCGATTAAGGTCGGCACATCTGATCAGGCGCAAACCGCAACAATTTCGCATACCGCGTCGATGGCCGGATCAGCGGTCGCAGGGCGCGCATTATTTGATCGCTTGGGGATTGGATTGGTCACAGATCTGCCCTGTTTTTTGGAAACGCTTAAGATTTTGCATCACTATGGCCCCCTGCACAGCACGGATATGGTATCCTTGTCATGTTCCGGAGGCGAGGCCAGCCTAATCGCGGATCTAGGGCATGAAATGGGCATTACATTTCCGCCACTGGATCAAGCCCAATCCAGCGGTTTGCGCCGCGCCTTGGGGCCCAAGGTAGCTTTGGCCAATCCATTGGATTATCACACCTATATCTGGGGCGATGTGGACGCTATGGCCGATTGCTTTCTGGCTATGCTGGATCGTGCAGATATTGGATTTGGCGTGATTATCGTTGATTTTCCGTTGTCCGACAGATGCGACCCATCTGCATGGCACTGTGTGATCCAATCAGCCGCACGGGTTCGACAGCGCATTTCAACCCCATTTGCACTGCTGGCGACCTTGCCCGAGGGGATAGATGAGGACACAGAACGCAGATTGCAATCCATGAATGTGCTGTGTCTGCGTGGTCTTTCGGATGGGCTGTCTGCTGTTCTTGCCGCGCAGCTGCATGTGCCCTGCGCACAACGCCCTTGGAAATCGCAGTCACTGAATGCCCCGCATATCCTTTTGGAAGCACAGGCCAAGCGGCAGCTTGCCAGCTATGGCGTTGTGGTTCCAACGGCGCATATTTGCGATACCACGGTGCAGTTAACCGATGCCTTTGACCAAATGACAAAGCCCGTTGTTTTAAAAACAACCCATGCAGCGCATAAAACCGAAAGCGGTGGCGTCATTGTCAGCATAGAAACACAAGATCAACTATTATCAGCTGCAAAGGACATCGGCGCCTGGCCTTTGTTGATGGAACCGATGATCACGGATACAGTCGCAGAACTGCTGGTGTCTGTCCAAAACGATCAGGTTCACGGGTATACGCTGACCCTTGGGGCTGGGGGCGTTTTGACCGAAATTTGGCGTGATACGGTCAGTGTGGCAATGCCTGTGACGTCGGATGATATTCTGCGCGCCTTAGAGCAGTTAAAAATATATCCGATCCTTGTGGGATATCGCGGGAAAACAGGCTGTGATCTAAATCAGATTATGCGTACAGTATTGTCTGTCCAAGACTATGTTCAGGCGCATTTAACCACCATCGGTGAAATTGAAATCAACCCGTTGATTGTGCAGCCCAACGCTGCGGTTGCCGTAGACGCATTGATACGAAAGGATTTAGAATGAGCGATGTTATCGAAACCCATATCGAAAATCATGTACTGACGGTGACGCTGAACCGGCCCAAGGCAAATGCCATTGATCTGGCGACATCGCGCGCCTTGGGTCAGGTGTTCGCCGATTTTCGGGATAATCCCGATTTGCGCGTGGCCATTATAACGGGGGCGGGTGATAAATTTTTCTGCCCTGGTTGGGATCTTAAGGCGGCGGCCGATGGCGATGCGGTGGATGGTGATTACGGCATGGGCGGCTTTGGTGGGATCCAAGAAATGCCGCATCTGAACAAACCCATTATTGCCGCGGTGAATGGCATTTGCTGTGGCGGTGGTTTGGAATGGGCGCTGTCCGCCGATATCATTCTGGCAGCGGATCACGCATCCTTTGCCTTGCCTGAAATTCGCTCAGGCACGGTGGCGGATGCGGCCAGTGTGAAATTGCCCAAACGCATTCCCTATCATATCGCAATGGAAATGCTGCTAACCGGCCGTTGGATCACCGCAGAAGAGGCCGCGCGTTGGGGCATGATCAACCAAATCCATCCTGCCGCTGAATTGATGGCCAAGGCCCGTGAAATGGCGCATTTATTGGCCTCTGGTCCGCCCTTGGTCTATGCCGCGATCAAGGAAATCGTGCGCGAATCCGAGGATCAAAAATTCCAAGACAGCATGAATAAAATCACACGGTCGCAGTATAAAACCGTGGAAACCCTATACCAATCCGAAGACCAGCTAGAAGGCGCGCGTGCATTCGCGGAAAAACGCGATCCGGTCTGGAAAGGCCGCTAAACGTAAAAAAGGGGCCATTTGTCCCCTTTGATTTGATTAACCGCGGCGGCGTCTGCGGCGGCCACCATCTTCGCCACCGCTGGCGTTAAACGCGACCTGCGGCAGATCAACGATGCTGCGCAGATGCGCAAAGGACGCTGTTTTATGCGGAATGGCATTGGCCGCAATAAAGTGTTCTTGGAACCTTGGCTCAATCGCGGTTTCGACCTTGGTGATATTACGCACGGTTTGTTCGATGCGTGCGCGCGCCTTGATGTTGCACAATGCAATGCGTGCGCCCGTGCCGGCGGCGTTGCCTGCTGATTGTACCTTGTCCAAGGTTACATCGGGGATCATGCCCAGCACCAGCGCGTGTTTTGCTGAAATATGCGCGCCAAAGGCGCCAGCCAAAACAACACGATCCACGGCATCGACATTCATTTCATCCATCAACAACCGCGCACCCGCATACAATGCGGATTTTGCCAGCTGAATGGCGCGAATGTCGCCTTGGGTGACGGTGATTTTCGGGCCACCCTGTGCCGATGCATCGTGGATCACATAGGAATATGTGCGCCCCTCGGCAATGTTGCGGGCGGTGCCTGTCGCCTCGGGCGAACCAATCAGGCCGTTTTCATCCATCAATCCTGCGATGCGCAATTCGGCCACCGCCTCAATAATGCCGGATCCACAAATACCGGTGATGCCGGTGCTGGCTGTAGCTTGGTCAAATCCGTCCTCATCTGACCACAGGTCACATCCGATCACGCGGAAACGGGGTTCTTTGGTGATGGGATCGATTTCGATGCGCTCAATCGCACCTGGGGCGGCGCGTTGGCCGGAACTGATTTGTGCGCCCTCAAACGCGGGGCCGGTGGGCGATGAACAGGCCAGAACGCGGGTTTTATTGCCCAACAGCAATTCAGCATTGGTGCCCACATCCACAATCAACACCAGATCTTCGGATTTATCGGGTTCCTCAGACAATGCAACGGCGGCGGCATCGGCGCCCACATGCCCTGCGATACAAGGCAGGATGTAGCATTGGGTTGTGGTCAACAGATCGGTCAAATCCAGATCACGCGCAGTTAGATGCATGGCATCTGATGTGGCCAAAGCAAAGGGGGCCTGACCCAATTCCACCGGATCAACACCGACCAACAGGTGGTGCATCACAGGGTTACACACAAACACGATTTCCAAAATCTGATGTGGCGACAATTCCGCCGATTGCGCAATATCCACTGCCAAAGTGTTGATCGCATCGCGCACCGCGCGGGTCATTTCCTGATCGCCATTTTTGTTCATCATGGCATAGCTGACGCGGCTCATTAAATCTTCGCCAAAGCGGATTTGCGGGTTCATCAGGCCCGAACTTTCGACCACTTCGCCTGTGACCAGATTGGTCAAATGCGCGGCAACCGTGGTGGACCCCAAATCAATGGCTAGGCCATAGATGCCGTCTTCATACAGACCTGGCCACAGGTTGATGATTTTCGATTGTTCCGCGGCATGATCGCGATAAAGGGCCACGGTGATTTGCCAATTGCCCTTGCGCAGCACTGGTTGCAGCTTGGTCAAGATCGACAGATCGGCTGTGACACCTGTGATGTCCCATTGATCGGCAAGGGCGCGTTTGACCCGTTCTAAATCGCCCGTGGGCGAATGCATGTCGGGTTCTTCGACCTCGATGAAAAACAGCCGTGTGGCTGGGTCCATTTCGATCACGCGCGCGCTGGCCGCTTTGCGCACAACCTGTTTGTGCACTTGGCTTTCTGGGGGAACGTCAATCACCACATCGCTTTGGATGGTGGCTTGGCATCCCAAACGCCGCCCAGGCTTTAGGCCGCGTTTATCGTCATAGCGTTGTTCGACGGAATTCCATTCGGACAGGGCCGTGTCGGCCACCGTAACGCCGTGTTTTGAAAATTCGCCATAGGACGGGGTGATTTGGCATTTGCTGCAAATGCCGCGCCCGCCACAAACGCTGTCTAGATCAACGCCCAATTGGCGGGCGGCTGTCAAAACAGGTGTGCCAACTGGAAAATGTCCCCGTTTGCCGGACGGGGTAAAGACGACCAAAGGATCTTTGCTCATGATGGATGAATTCCCAAAGGTTTATTTTGTCACAACATAGCTGGATCACCCATTAATGAAAGGCGTGATCCGTCATAATTTAGCCGATTGGCGGCATTTTTACGATTGTGTGTCCGTATCGGTGAAACGAACCTTGCCAATATGATCCAGATTGCGATTTCTTTGCGCGAAATCAATGCCGTATCCCACGACAAATTCATCGGGAATTTCAAACCCAGTCCAGTCGGCTTTGATGTCGACTTCGCGACGGGTGGGTTTATCAAGCAAGGCAATGGTTTTCAGGCGCGCAGGGTTGCGTGATTGCAGCAAATGCAACACATGGCTTAGGGTGAAACCGGTATCAACGATATCCTCGACCACCAGCACATCGCGCCCCTCAATCGCGCCGCGCAGATCCTTAAGGATGCGCACTTCGCGTGACGATTCCATACCGTCGCCATAGGATGATGCCTCAAGGAAATCGACCTCGACGGGCAGGGGCAATTCACGCACCAGATCGGCAATGAACACAAATGATCCACGCAACAGCCCAACAACGACCAATTTGTTGGTATCGGCAAATTCGGCCTGAATCTCTTTGCTTAACGCCTCGATCCGTGCGGCGATGGCCTTGGCCGAGATTAATTCATCAATGACATATGGACGCTGCGACATGGGACCCCCTTGATTTTCGGTGGCACTAAACCCTATTGATGGGCAAGTGTCACGCAAAAAGAAACCAGTATCGCGATATGCCCACACATTCTGAAACCCGTCCCTTGCCCTATAGCGCGCAGCAAATGTACGATTTGGTCAGCGATGTGGCCAGCTATCCGCAATTTTTGCCATGGTGTGCGGCGGCACGGATCCGATCGGTCACCCCCCAAGGCGACGCGCAGATGATGGAGGCAGATCTGGTCATTTCGTTCAAGGTGTTTCGCGAACGCTTTGGCAGTCGCGTCGTGTTGTGGCCCGAGGATCATAAAATTGATACCGAATATCTGGATGGACCGTTCAAATATATGAAATCCTATTGGAAATTCAGCGACACGGAAACGGGATGCGATGTCAGTTTCTTTGTGGATTTCGAATTCAAAAATGCCGTGTTGCAGGGCATCATTGGCGTTGTTTTCAACGAAGCGATGCAGCGCATTGTGCGTGCGTTCGAACAACGCGCCGCAGCATTATATGGTTAGCGCATAAAAAATGGCCCCGCATGTGGGGGCCATTGGGTTTGATGTCAAACAGGATTAGCTGTTCAGATCATAGGCGCGTTCGCCATGCACGGACAAATCCAAACCATTGGTTTCTGTTTCCAAATCCACGCGCAGCGGTGTGATGGCAGAAACAACTTTGATCAACACAACCGATACAACGGCAGTGTAGATGCCCACGATAATCAAAGCACCAACTTGGGCAGTCCATGTACCTTGGCCAAAGGCTGCGATCATCAGCGTGCCGAAAATACCGCCCACACCGTGCACCGCAAAGACATCCAGTGTGTCGTCGATTTTCAATGTGTTGCGGATCAGGTTTACGGCCTCTTGGCACAATACGCCGGCGATTGCGCCGATGATTAATGCCTCAATCGGGCCCACAAATCCGGATGCGGGGGTGATCGATGCCAGACCTGCGATGGTGCCTGTGACGATGCCCACCAAGGATGCTTTGCCATATTTGAATTTTTCCCACGCAGCCCATGTCAGCGATGCGGTTGCAGCAGAAATATGCGTCACGGTCAGGGCCATGGCGGCACCACCATCAGCGGCCAGTTGCGAACCACCGTTGAACCCGAACCAGCCAACCCACAACATCCCTGCGCCGATCATCACATAGCCGGGGTTGTGTGGGGGCACGCTGCGGTTTTTGCGCGGGCCTAGGAATATTGCGATCAACAACGCGGCCAGACCTGCAGTTTCGTGAACAACGATGCCGCCTGCGAAATCGCGCGTGCCCGTGTCGCCAAAAATACCGCCATCGGCCAAGAAACCGCCGCCCCAAATCCAATGCACCACAGGCGCATAGCACAGCAACATCCACAATCCCGAAAACACCAAAACAAAGCCAAAGCCCACCCGTTCCACATAGGCGCCAACAATCAAGGCCGGAGTAATGACCGCAAATGTCATTTGGAACGCGAAAAACAAAATCTCGGGCAGGGTGCCAGACAGGCTGTCGGCATCAACACCCATCAAAAACGCCTTCTCCAATCCGCCCCAGTATCCTGATGTGCCGGAACCAAATGCAATGGTATAGCCAAAGGCCAGCCAAAGCACGCTCATCAATGCGGCGATGGAATAGACCTGCATAAAGACGGACAGCACGTTGCGACCACGCACCAAGCCGCCGTAAAACAATGCCAGTCCCGGTAGGGACATAAACAGCACCAAAGCTGTGGCAACGATGATCCATGCGGTATCTGCTGGGTTCATTTTTTCATCCTCTTTTCTGTTTGCCTGCGGTTTGATCGAATTGGGATGAAAAACAAAGCATTTGCTGATTATTCAGGCAGTTAAATTCTGCTGGATTGCACGAGTGCCTAAAATTTAATCGTAAATTTTGGCGGTCGGCTAAGTTTTGGGCGTATCGTGTTTGTCCAAATATTCCAAAATCAGGCCCAGCGCGTGCAGGGTTGCCGCGTGGCGTACGCGGTCGCGGCCCAGCGCGGTGAATTCGATGGTTTCGCTGATCACCGTGTCGTTTGTCGCAAGGGCAAAGCACACGCGCCCCTCGGGTTTATGGTCTGACCCACCGGGGCCGGCAATGCCTGTGGTCGCAACGGCCAATGTCGCGTCTGAATGCGCCAATGCGCCGCGCGCCATTTCCTGCGCCGTTTGTTCAGACACAGCGCCGTACTGCGCCAAAGTGTCTATGCGTACCCCCAGCATTGCCATCTTTGCTGCGTTGGAATAGGTCACAAACCCCCGATCAAAGATGGCCGACGATCCCGCAATGTCTGTGATCGCGGCAGATATCATACCACCTGTGCAGCTTTCGGCGGTGGCGATGATGTGACCTGTCGCGCGGGCACGGTGCAAAATTGCGGATGACTGTGTTTTGATGTCTGCCATCACATCACCGCGTGCGACAGACCGGCCAAGATGACAACACCGATGGCGGCAAACACGCCCGCAATCACGTCATCCAGCATCACGCCCAGCGCATCACCGCGCCGATCGGCCCACCCAATGGGGCCGGGTTTGGTGATGTCAAACAGGCGAAACAGCACAAATGCTGCAACCCAACCGGGCCACAATGCGGTGACATCGGCCCCAACGTGGCTGGCCCCGATCATAATGGGCCACAGCGCGATCCACTGGCCTGCAACCTCGTCAATCACAATATAGGATGGATCGTGATCCTCGGCCCCTTGGGTATGGATATGGGTGGCCCACCAGCCGATGAAAAACACCGCCACCGTCAGGGCCAAAAACCCCCAAAGACCCACCAGATAAAACAGGCCCAGCGCCGCGGGTAACGCGGCCAGCGATCCCCATGTGCCAGGGGCAGGGCGCAGACGGCCTGCGCCGAAAAATGTTGTAATCAGCGCGATCATGGTTTCACCAAGGCGCAGGTGGCGATGCTGGCGATGCCTTCTTCGCGACCGGTGAACCCCAGCTGTTCCGACGTTGTGGCCTTGACGCTGACCCGACTGGGATCAATGTTCAAAATATCGGCAATGCGTTGTGCCATGGCAACAGCGTGGGGACCAATTTTGGGCATTTCGCAAACCAGCGTGCAATCGATATTGGAAATATCAAAGCCCATATCTGTGGCCAACTGACCCGCGTGGCGCAGGAAAATGTCACTGGCCGCACCTTTCCATTGTGGGTCACTTGGGGGGAAATGACGCCCGATATCACCCTGCGCCAAAGCACCATAGATCGCATCAGTGATTGCGTGCATGCCCACATCCGCATCCGAATGCCCCTTTAATGCGGCGGTGTGCGGAACGCGTACACCGCATAGGATGACATGATCGCCCGCCTCGAATGCGTGTACGTCATAGCCGTTTCCTAGTCTGATATCCATTTTATGTTTGGTTCCTTAATATTTGCGCGGCTCGGGTGAAATCCTGTGGCGTCGTGATTTTGATGTTATCCTCTGATCCGCGCACGACCTGAACCGTCAGGCCCGCACGTCGGGCGATGTCAACATCGTCGGCCGCTTGTGGATCTTGGATTGCGTCATGTGCGTCGCAGATGGCGCGATAGTGAAACCCTTGGGGGGTTTGCGCGCGCATCAATCCGTCGCGCGGGGTTGTACCGGTTACATGGTCGTCTTGGGTCGTCCATAGGGCATCGACCACCGCAATGCCGGGCGCGGCGGCAGGTCCGTTCTGCAGGGCCGCAATCACGCGATCAATCACACTATGGGTCACGCAGGCACGCGCCGCATCATGGATCAACACAGCATCTGGCGCACTGTCGGCTAGGGTGGTCAGACCCGCGCGCACCGATGCCGCGCGTGTCGCGCCCCCTTGGGTTAGGATCAATGTATCGTCGGCCAGCTGGTCGAAATCATCGCGGTGCAGCACGACCGCGATCTGACCAATATCAGGATGGCTGCGAAAGGCATCAATCGTCCAATCAATCACACGCCGGCCAAATAGGGGTTGCCATTGCTTGGGGCTATCCCCACCAGCGCGCAACCCGCGGCCCGCTGCGACAATGATTGCGGCAATTTTCATGGTGGCGTCCCATATACTGTGTTGCGATTGTTTTAGCGGTGGGAATGGGCGATGACAACCACAGATGTATGTGGTTAAAAAATGGGCATTTACTGTCGTGATGGTTAAAAATGGTGCAAATATGCTTGTTCTTTGGGGGTTATGACCCTAATACTGCGAAAAAAGAGGTGTTTTGTGTCCATTTCGCTCGGCTCAACAGTTTTGTCGCCCCCTGTGTTTTTGGCCCCGCTGGCGGGGATCACAGATTTGCCGTTTCGCAATTTGGTGTCACGCTTTGGTGCGGGGCTGGTTGTAAGCGAAATGGTGGCTAGCCAAGAAATGGTACAAAACAAACCTGCGGCACGGGAACGGGCCGAATTGGGGTTTGGTGTCCAAAATACCTCGGTCCAGATTGCTGGGCGTGACGCGTTCTGGATGGCCGAGGCGGCCAAACTGATTGCCGACAATGGCGCAGGCATAATCGACATCAATATGGGGTGCCCCGCGAAAAAGGTCACAAGCGGGTATTCAGGGTCAGCCTTGATGCGAGATTTGGATCATGCGGTGTCCTTGGTTGACGCGGTCGTGGCTGCGGTTGATATTCCTGTCACGCTGAAAATGCGGCTGGGGTGGGATGACGACACACAAAACGCGCCCGAATTGGCGCGCCGTGCGGAACAGGCGGGCGTGCGTATGGTTACGGTGCATGGCCGCACGCGGTGTCAGTTTTACAAAGGCTCGGCAAATTGGTCAGCCATTTCGCGGGTCAAACAGGCCGTCACAATTCCCGTGATCGCAAATGGCGATATCACGGACAGTCAAACCGCGCGGCTGGCGATGCAGGCATCAGGCGCCGATGGGGTCATGGTGGGCCGTGGGGCCCAAGGCCGGCCATGGGTTTTGGCGCAAATTGCGCATGATTTGTTTGGAACGCCTGCGCCCCAAATCCCCCAAGGTAGCGCATTGGTGGATATGGTGACGCAGCACTATAGTGATATGATTTCGTTTTACGGCCGCGACTTTGGCCAGCGCGTGGCGCGCAAACATCTGGGATGGTACATGGATGACGCCCAAACACCCAAGGCGCTGCGCACCGAAATTTTGACGCAATCCGATCCTGATCGTGTTTTGTCGCAAATCCCATCCGCCCTAAGCGAAAGGTATGCCGCATGACACATCCGGCGTTGGATCATATTTGGGCGTCGTTGCCCGTGCCTGCAATTTTGCTGGATGACCAAGACTGCATCGCAGAAATCAATTCCGCCGCCGAAGGGTTTTTGAACGCTTCGAACAAATCGGTGCAGGGGGTTCCTGTGTTTGACAAAATCATGGTCGATGCCCCGTTAGAGGAAAGCTATGCCCGTGCCAAATCGTTTCAAACACCGCTGTTTGTGAATGACGTGGATGTGGGCACGGGCGATCGTGCCCCATTGCAGTGTAATTTGAAATTTGCCCCCATAAACGGGGCGGCGGGATATATGGTATTGCTGATTGCGCCGCGCGAATTGGCGGGGCGCATGACGCAGACGCATTCGGTCAAATCGGCCGCCAAATCGGCGATTGGTATGGCTGAAATGCTGGCGCATGAAATCAAAAACCCACTGGCAGGGATCACAGGTGCTGCGCAACTGTTGTCGATGGGGCTGGACCCAAAGGATTTGGAATTAACCGATTTGATCGTGGCCGAAACCCGCCGCATTGTGAAATTGCTGGAACAGGTGGAACAATTCGGCAATCTGCGCCCACCCAATCGCGGCCCTGTGAATATTCACGATATTTTGGATCGTGCACGGCGGTCGGCCGTTTTGGGATTTGGCGCGCATATGTCCATTGTCGAGGATTATGATCCATCGCTGCCCCCTGCACATGGTGATGGGGACCAGTTGTTGCAGGTCCTGTTAAACCTGATCAAAAACGCGTCCGAGGCGAACCCAAAGGGCGGCACAATTCGGCTGCGAACTTTTTATGAACATTCGTTCCGATTGCGTCGGTCGGATGGATCAGGCCAAGCGCTGCCTTTGCAATTGGAAATTATCGACGACGGTCCCGGTCTGCCCCCTGAAATCAAGGATGACGTCTTTGACCCGTTTGTGTCGGGGCGCGAAAATGGCACGGGGCTGGGGCTGGCGTTGGCGTCAAAAATTATTTCGGACCATGACGGGTGGATTTCGGTTAATTCCGTGCCCGGTCGAACGGTATTTCGTATATCGTTGCCCTTGGTTCCGCGCACCGTATCAAGTGAAAGGACATAGCCATGGATGGAACCGTTCTGGTCGCCGATGACGATCGCACGATCCGCACCGTTTTAACACAGGCCCTGACCCGTGCAGGGTGTCGCGTCCATGCCACATCCAGTCTGACAACACTGATGCGCTGGGTCGCCGAAGGCAAAGGCGATGCCGTGATCACCGATGTCATGATGCCCGATGGCAACGGTTTGGAAATGCTGCCCAAAATCGCCCAAGACCGCCCGGGATTGCCGGTGATTGTGATTTCGGCGCAAAACACGATTATGACGGCGATCCAAGCAGCCGAGGCCAAGGCCTTTGATTATCTGCCCAAACCGTTTGATTTGCCCGATCTTATGAAACGGGTGGCCAAAGCATTAGAACAGCGCAAATCATCCCCATCACGCAAAGCCGAGCCACGCCCCACCGCCGGCGCAGATTCAGAAGATCAGCTGCCATTAATTGGCAAAACCCCTGCGATGCAATCGGTGTATCGGGTGATTGCGGGTGTGATGAATGCTGATTTGCCCATTTTGGTGTCAGGGGAATCGGGCACAGGCAAAAGCTTGATCGCGCGTTTGCTACATGATTTTTCCGATCGGCGAAATTTGCCTGTGGTCACGGTCACGGCCGCGGATTTGATTGAATTGGACGGGCCTGCGCGGATTTTGGCCCGCGCCAAGGGCGGCACCATTTTGATCGAAGAGGTGTCAGATTTCCCCATCGATGCCCAAGCACGGCTGGTCCGTATGATCGATCATCCGGGCGAATTTTCACCGCGCTTTATCGCCACAATCATCGGCGGCATGGCCCAAGCGGTCGATGATGGTCAGGTGCGTAGTGATCTGTTTTATCGGTTGGGGGGCGCTATGATCAATGTCCCTGCGCTGCGCGACCGCGTGTATGATATCGAATTACTGGCGCAAAGTTTTTTGGAAAAAATCGAACGCGATGGCGGGCCGATGCGCCGGTTTGGCGCGACTGCGATGGAGTTTATGCGCAAATATTCTTGGCCCGGAAATGTGCGACAGCTGGAAAATGTTGTCAAACGTCTGGGCCTGACCGCGCGCGAAGCGGAAATCAGCCTGACCGAGGTGGAACAATCGCTGGGCAGTCAGCCGCAAATTTCCCAAGTCTTGGACAATGGCGGACGCGAAACATTGTCGGGTGATGTCGAACGCCATTTGCGGCGATATTTTGATTTGCATGGCTTTGATTTGCCCCCCGCAGGGCTGTATGGGCGGATTTTGCATGAAATTGAGGTACCCTTGATCGAAATTGCGCTGGATGCCACATCTGGAAATCAGGCCAAATGTGCCGATTTGCTGGGAATAAACCGCAATACTTTGCGCAAAAAAATATCAGAGCTTGACATTAAGGTCACACGTCGACGAAAACTGATGTAAGCACGCAACAGTCGGGCCCCTGCGGGCCCTGTGGGGGACAGGTGACATCAGCGACACGCCGCGCAACTTGGGCAAAACTGAACCAGCTTAGGCGGCAAAAACGCATTCAATCGGGCGTGACCATTGGTTTGGTTTTGCTGGGTCCGATTTTGGCGGTAATGACATATCTGGTGTTTGGTCCCTTGGACCAAGGATCGCGGTCGCGTGCGTTGCAATTCGTATTGATGTCAGATTTGATCTATGTGTTGTTGATCATCGGTTTGGTGATCCAACGAATTTTACGCATCATCACCCAACGCCGTCAAAAATCATCGGGGTCGAAATTGCACCTACGGTTGACGGGTTTTTTCAGCATGATGGCGCTGATCCCGACGATCATGGTGGCCATTTTTGCAACAGTTTCCATCAATATGGGGTTTGAGGCATGGTTTTCAGACCGCGTGCAAAATGTCATTGGCGTGTCCCTGTCTGCGGCCCAAGCCTATGAGGTCGAACAAAAGGATGCCCTGCGCCAAGACACATTGGCCATTGCCGAAAAATTATTTGCCCAAAAACGCCAAGACGGCAGTTATGAACCTGAAAACATCCGTTTGGCATTAGAACGTGCGCAACAGGGTGTGCAGCGTGGGTTAAAGAAAGCGTTTATTATCGACAGCACCGGCAAATTATTGTTGCGCGGCGAGCGGTCCTATAAATTCGATTTGGTCGACCCGCGCGCACAGGAATTATTGGATGCCGTCCAATCGGTCATTTTTATAGAAGATTACGCGGCCAATGAATTGCGGGCGCTGTATTATCTGGGCGGCTTTCGGGATCATTACCTTTATGTCACGCGCGAAGTGAATGGCACATTGCTGGCGCTGTTGGATCAAACCCAACAGACCGCGCGACTGTATCAACAGTTGGAAAATGATCGTGGGCAGTTGTTGTTTAACTTTGGCCTGATTTATCTGGCCTTTGCGGTTTTGATGATGATGTCATCTGTTCTGTTGGCCCTGTGGTTTGCCGAACGCCTGTCGCGACCCATCGGTAGATTGGCGGGGGCCGCACGCCGTGTGGGCGAGGGGCAATTAAACACCCAAGTCATCGAAGAAGAGGGCGACGATGAAATCGCCCAGCTGAGTGTTTATTTCAACCAAATGACGCGTCAGCTGAAAACGCAACGCGACACATTGTTGGAAAACACCGCCCAAATCGAAGAACGCCGCCGGCTGTTTGATTCTGTGCTAAGCTCGGTCACATCAGGGGTGTTGGGGCTGGACGCGAATGGCGATATTTCCTTTGCCAATCGGTCAGCCGAACGGCTGTTGGATTGGGATGGCGATCAACCATCACAGCCCTTGGCCTTGGCGGTTCCTGAATTTGGATCCCTGTTTGATCGTATCACCGAAACTGGCGCCGAAAGCGTCCAAGACGAGGTGCGCATGGTCCGTTCTGGTCGGTTAGAAAATCTGTTGGTGCGTATGTCTGTGCGGCGCGCGCCCAATGGGGAATTGCAGGGCTATGTTTTGGCCTTTGATGATGTGACGGATTTGGTCTCGGCGCAGCGCTCGGCCGCTTGGGGGGATGTGGCACGGAGGATCGCGCATGAAATCAAAAACCCCCTGACACCAATCCAATTATCGGCCGAACGGATCAAACGGAAATTTACCCCAAAATTGACAGATGATCAGGATGTCTTGGAGCAGTTAACTGGTGTTATTATACGTCAAACCAATGACTTACGCCGTATTGTTGATGAATTTTCAAAATTTGCCCGCATGCCCGAACCCGAAAAACGGGCCGAGGATTTGCGCGAATTATTGACCCAAGCGGTTACATTGCAGGACGCAGGCCAGCCCGACGTACATTTTGATGTAACGATCGAGGACGGACCATTTTCCGCCATGGTCGATGCGACGATGATTAACCAAGCCTTGACCAATTTGATAAAAAACGCAGGCGAGGCGATCCAGACCCGCATCGAGCGCGAAATCTTGCCCCAGATTGGCGGCGTAATTTCTGTGCGCATGCAGCGGAAGGATCAGACAATCCAGATCCAGATTGCAGACAATGGCATCGGCCTGCCGCATGATCGAAGCCGTTTGTTCGAACCCTATGTCACCACCCGTGACAAGGGCACAGGACTGGGGCTGCCTATTGTTAAGAAAATTATCGAAGAACACGGAGGATCGCTCAGATTGGACGATTCTGAACCATTTGGGGACCCTGCGCGTCAGGGGGCCTGTGTGATTGTGGATTTGCCGACAGGGCCATCCGATACAATAACCAAGATTACGACGACAGGGGACTGCGCCGATGGGTGATATTTTAATTGTAGATGACGAACGCGACATTCGCGAATTGATTTCAGAAATTTTGATTGACGAAGGATACAGCACGCGCATTGCCGGCACCTCGGATGAGGCGATGCGACAGGTCACATCACAACCGCCTGGTTTGTTGATTTTGGACATCTGGCTGAAAGACAGCGATATGGACGGGATCGACATCCTTAAGAAGGTGAAAACCGATTTTCCGCAGGTGCCAGTGGTGATCATTTCGGGCCATGGCAATATCGAAATTGCGGTCGCGGCCATTAAACAAGGGGCCTATGATTTTATCGAAAAACCGTTCAACATCGACCAACTGATGGTTGTCATCCGCCGTGCGATGGAAACATCACGACTGCGGCGTGAAAATTCGGCGTTGAAACAACAGGGCGGCGATGGCGCACAAATGCTGGGCCAATCGGCCGCGTTTCGCAATTTCGTCAGCAGTTTGGACAAGGTCACGAAATCAAACAGCCGCGTGTTGCTGCGCGGTGGGTCGGGCGTGGGCAAGGAAACGGCCGCGCGCTACATCCATGCCAATTCGGACCGTGCAAGCCGCCCCTTTGTGGTGGTCAATTGCGCCACAATTGAACCCGACCGGATGGAGGATGTCCTTTTTGGTCGTGAAAATGGGACGAATGCAGGCCAGGGGTTGTTGGAACAGGCCAATGGCGGTGTGATTTATTTCGATGAAATTGCCGATATGCCGTTGATTACCCAGTCAAAAATCCTGCGGTTTTTAGTGGATCAGAAATTCCAACGCGTGGGGGGCAGTGAAAATGTCAAAGTTGATCTGCGCGTATTATCATCGACCAGCCGCGATTTACTGGCCGAAATTCAGGCCGAGCGGTTCCGCGAAGAATTATACCACAGGCTAAATGTTGTCCCCGTGACAGTGCCCAGCTTGGCCGAACGGCGGGATGATATTCCCATGTTCGTTGACCATTTTGTTGATCATTTTCACAAAACCCAAGGGTTTGTTGCCCGCAAATTCCAAGACGATGCCCTGGCTTTGTTGCAAACCATGGCTTGGCCCGGCAATGTGCGTCAGTTGAAAAATGTGGTTGAACGAATTTTGATTTTGACCGAAGGGTCGCGTGACATCACCGCCGAGGATATTCCATCCGATCGCCAAGGCAGCACAGATGATACAACAGGCACGCTTTCGTCTGCTTGGGCCGCGATGCCACTGCGCGAAGCACGCGAGGAATTTGAACGCGAATATCTGCTGACACAAATCAACCGCTTTGGCGGCAATATTTCGAAAACCGCGCATTTCGTTGGCATGGAACGCAGTGCATTGCATCGAAAATTAAAATCTTTGGGTATTGTATCGGGTCATAAACAGGCAGGCGATGATCAGGATGATTGACCATTGCGGTATGATCTGACATCCAATACATCGATATTGCGCTCAGACAGAGGGGAACGCAGATGAAGGTTGTGATTTGTGGTGCGGGTCAGGTGGGCTGGCAGATTGCACGCCATTTATCTGGCGAACGCAATGATGTCACAGTGGTCGACAACAACCCTGATTTGGTGCGCCGTGCCACGGATACATTGGATGTCCGCGGGATTTGCGGATTTGCATCCTATCCCGATATTCTGGACCAAGCGGGCGCAGGTGATGCCGATATGATCATCGCCGCGACCCATTCTGACGAAGTAAACATGGTCACCTGTCAGGTGGCGCATTCTGTTTTTTCGGTCCCACGCAAAATTGCGCGCCTGCGGTCGCAATCCTATCTGGATGCCATTTATTCTGATTTATATCGCCGCGAACATTTGCCCATTGATGTGGTCATCAGCCCCGAACGCGAAGTGGCCGAAGCCGCGCTAAAGCGATTGTCTGTTCCATCGGCATTTGATTCTGAGGAATTCTTGGACGGAACAACACAATTTTTAGGGCTGCGTTTGGACGAAAGTTGCCCAGTTCTGAATACCCCCTTGCGTCAGTTGACGGATTTGTTTTCCACATTGCGCGCGATCGTTGTCGGCGTGCGCCGCAAGGGCGTGTTATTTGCGCCCGAGGCGGGAGATCAGTTGTTTGCAGGTGATGATTGTTATGTCATGTGCCACAAAGATGATATTTCACGCACGATGGAGGTGTTTGGCAAAACCGACCATTCCCAAGAACGCATTGTCGTTGTGGGCGGCGGGAATGTTGGTCTGCGCGTTGCGCAATCGCTGGAACAAGACCACCGCCGTTTGCGCATGAAGGTTATTGAACGCAACCGCGCAGTGGCCGAACGTGCCGCGGATGCCCTAGAACGGACCATCGTTTTGAATGGTGACGGATTGGACAGCGCCCTGCTGAACGAGGCAAACATTTCCCGCGCCGACGCCATTTTGGTGGTAACGGACGACGACAAAACCAACCTGTTGGCCGCCGTACGCGCCAAGGCCGAAGGCTGTAAAATGGCGATTGCCTTGGTCAATGACCCCACGATGGTGCCGATGATGGAACCGCTGGGGATTGATGCCTATATCAACCCGCGTGCGACCACAGTCAGTTCCATTTTGCGTCATATCCGTCACGGACGGGTACGCGATGTATATTCTATTGGCGATGCCGAGGCTGAAATTATCGAAGCACAGGTGTTAAACACATCCCCCATGGCAGGCCAAAAAATACGCGACATTGCATTTCCAGAAGGTGTGCTGATTGGTGGCGTGTTAAAGAATGGTAAAATGGTCAAGCCATCAGGCGGGCTGCGTATTGATGATGGCGATGTGGTGGCATTGTTTAGCTTAACCAAGGACGTGCCCGAGGTCGAACGCCTGCTGCAAGTTTCGATCGATTTTTTCTAATGCAACAGGCGTTTCTCAGAACCCCATTTTTCCTAAAAATGGGTTTTGTGATGGCCGCAGCCATGCTGGTGCCTGCTGTGTTTGCCGCAGTGCAGGGGGATTATTTTTCGTTTCGCATGTTTTTTTATTCTGCTGTTTTGGGGGCGTTTGGGTTTGGGTTATTGGCCCTAGCGTTGTCAAATCAACGGCTTGAAAACAGTGGGTTTGATCAATTAATCCAAATCGGCGCAGTCTTTGCGATCCTGCCCGTGTTTTTGGCTGTGCCTGTGTTCGAATTGGGGGGCGGCATACCGTTTCGCGTGGCCTTTTTGGATATGGTCAGCGCGCTGACCACCACGGGTTTGGTGGTATATGATGCCAATTCTGTGCCCGATACGGTGCATTTTTGGCGCGCCTTGGTCGCATGGATTGGCGGCGGTTTGATCTGGGTTATCGCGGCATCGGTATTGGCCCCGTTGAATTTGGGTGGATATGAGGTATCGCAAGCGGGCCGAAATATCGGATTGTCGCATGGTTTGACCGATGTTGATCGCGCGCGGTTGCTTGGGCGATCTGTGGCCATGATGGTCCCGCCATATGTATTTTTAACCCTGATGTTATGGTCATTGTTGACCCTGACAGGCAGTACAGGACTGGTGTCGTTTATTCATGCACTCTCGGTGATATCAACATCAGGCATTGCGGGTCCTGTTCCATTTTCGCAGGCCGACAGCGGATTTTTGGGCGAAGCGACCGTGCTGTTTTTCTGGATTTTTGCGATTTCACATGTGGTTTATCAACATGAACGCTTTAGCCTGCACAAACGACAAATTTTCCATGACCCCGAATTTCGCATGGCTGCGATTTTGGTGGCGATGGTGTCGGGCGCATTATTTGTGCGACATTGGTTTGCCACATTGGGCGGCACAGGCGGCGGCGATATTATCCAGGCATTGCAGGCGCTGTGGGGCGGAATGTTTACCGTTGCATCATTTCTGACCACCACTGGCTATGTGTCTGAATTTTGGGGAACCGCCCAACAGTGGTCGGGATTGGAAACACCTGGTATTGTATTTATGGGCATGGCGCTGATTGGAGGTGGATTTGCCACCACGGCAGGTGGGGTAAAATTGATCCGTGTCTATGCGCTGTATCAATCGGTGTTGCGTGAATTTGACCGGATGGAACACCCATCCTCGGTTGGGCAATCGCGCGGGGTATCCCGAAACGATTTACGCAAAGGTGGTTTTATCGCTTGGGTGTTTTTTATGTTGTTTGTTGTGGCCATTGCGTTGTTTACCATGATTTTTTCGCTGCTTGGGCAGGAATTTGAACATGCGATCACCTTTGCCATCGCGACGCTGACGACCACAGGCCCGATTTTACAAATGTCCGCATTGGGCGATTGGGTGTTAAAGGAATTATCGCTTTTGTCGACCTTGGCGGCCAGTATTGCCATGATTTTGGGGCGTTTAGAAATATTGGTGGTCTTGGCGCTGGTGTCCCCATCTGCATGGCGCAGATAATTGCGTGCTGCGATGTGCAACCTATTGTATTTTACGAATTGTGCTGATAACTTTGGGTCTGACAATAAAAATAACTATAAGAGTAGGGTGTGCCAATGGCTTCCGACCGGCAGAATCTGCAAGACGCGTTTTTAAACCATGTTCGCAAAGAAAAAATACCGGTTACGGTGTTTTTGATCAATGGTGTGAAACTGCAAGGTGTGATCACTTGGTTTGATAGCTTTTGCATTCTGCTACGTCGTGATGGGCAATCGCAACTGGTCTATAAACATGCGATTTCGACCATAATGCCATCGCAAAACATTTCATTGTACGAAGGCGAAGACGCCAATTGATGACCCATGACAAGGTTGCCACCCGCGTATGGGTGCTGCATCCTGATATAAAATCCGATCGTGATCGCCGCGCATCCGGGCCTGCCTTGGATGAGGCTGTGTCACTAGCCAAAGCGCTGCCCAGCCTTGATATCATTGGCCAAACCATTGTTCCATTGCCCAAACCCCAGCCGGGTCGGTTGTTTGGATCGGGCAAGGTTGATGAATTGGGACAAGTGTTCAAATCGCAAGACATCGAATTGGTAATGATCGATGGTCCATTGACGCCCGTGCAACAGCGCAATCTGGAAAAGGATTGGGGCGTCAAAATTCTGGACCGCACGGGATTGATTTTGGAAATCTTTTCCGACCGTGCCGCCACCCGCGAAGGTGTGTTGCAGGTGGAAATGGCCGCGCTAAGCTATCAGCGGACCCGTTTGGTACGGGCCTGGACACACTTGGAACGCCAGCGGGGCGGTTTGGGATTTGTGGGCGGCCCTGGTGAAACCCAGATCGAAGCAGACCGCCGTGCGATTGACGAACAATTGGTCCGTTTGCGCCGGCAGTTGGCCAAGGTTGTGAAAACCCGCACCCTGCATCGGGCGGCGCGTGCGAAAATTCCTTATCCGATTGTGGCACTGGTGGGCTATACCAACGCTGGTAAATCGACCCTGTTTAATCGCCTGACCGGTGCGGATGTGATGGCCAAGGATATGCTGTTTGCCACCTTGGATCCCACCATGCGATCGGTGCGGTTGGAAAACGGGATTGATGTGATCCTATCCGACACGGTGGGCTTTATTTCGGATCTGCCCACGGAATTGGTCGCCGCCTTTCGCGCCACGTTAGAAGAAGTGTTATCCGCGGATCTGATTTTGCATGTGCGCGATATTTCGCATGCTGCGACACAGGAACAATCTGACGATGTTTTGGAAATTCTAAACACACTAGGCGTCAAAGGGGAAACCCCCTTGATCGAAGTGTGGAATAAAATCGACCAACTGTCCCCAGACGAAATCGCCGCGATGGATAACACCGCCGCGCGGCACGAAAACATCTGCTCTATTTCTGCGGTGACGGGGCAGGGGTTGGATCAGCTGTTGTCTGCGATTGCGCAGGGGTTGGGATTGGACAAATCCCGCGATACGTTGTTTGTACCCTATTCGGATGGCAAAAAACGCGCGTGGTTGTTTGATCAAGGCATCATTGATACCCAGACCGACGGCGAAGATGGGACTGAATTCACGGTATCATGGTCGCCAAAGCAGCAAGCGCAGTATCGCAAGCTTTAATTGTCAGATGTGCCTGATGCAGGCTGTAATGTGGTGATCCCGGTCGCCGCAGCGCGCGCTAGGGCCGGATCCAGTGACATTTGCACATATTCCCCACGGCGCCACAATTGCCCCATATCATCGTAATGACGTGACAGGAAATGGCCCGATTGTCCGGTGGATATAATAAACACCGAACTGTCGGGATCCGCAAAATCATAGACCCCGCGATAGGCGGCCGCGTGTACATTCAAAAATGGATTGGGATCACGTCCACCGGTTTTCCCACGCATCAATGTGTTGTCACCCCCTGATGTCGATTGGCGAATGTTGACAAAATAATTCAGCACCGGAACCGCGCCCAATGTGGGGTGATCATGGGTGGCCTGATGTGCGTCACCCCAGCGCAATGCTTTGGGGTCGCGGTCGAAATTCTCGGCCAACCAGACCAAGGCATCGTCCAAGGCCAAGCGCGCCATATCCACACAGGTCTCCACGACAGTGGATTGGACCACATCGCACCAATCGCCCGCGTCATCGATATTGCGATACACCTTTTCTATGAACAGGGGATCAACATGGCGGAATTGACCGGCAAGTGGCCCCACATCATCGCGGATCAAACGATCCTGCAGGGCGCGCATCCACGCCATGTAAATCAGTGGCTCGGGCAGGTGTTCATTCATTTCGCCGTTCCAACTGGCCAACAGCTGCAGTGCCTCTTGGCGACTGCGATCCAATGTGCCGGCGGGCGCTGGGGCCCCCGTGAACCATAACTCGGCCCCAATCAGCGGCAACAATCCACGCGCGGCAAAGCTGACCGTGTCCAATTGCGTTTCAATGAAACTTTCACGCGTGTGGACCTGACGGTTTTGCATCAACCGTTCCCACCGTCTGATCCGCTGGCTGTCGCCCCAATAAAATGACATATGATCGGGAAAATCCCCGTCTGCAATTTTGTTGTTGGTGTTGCCCAATATGCCGCCTGCGGGATTGATCGTTTGGGGCGTATCACCATAGGGTTTATATCCCTGCCATTGATTTTCGCGCATCCATCCCAGCGACGGCATTTTGCCCTGACTGGTGTGATTTTGATCACGAATGGGCATGATCCCAACGGTTTTCATGGCAATCGATGTGGCATCCGCAAATGTCAGATTTTGCGATGGTGCCTGATAGGTGTCAAAGGCGGCAATCCCCTGTTCAACCGTTCTGGCCCGCATCAATGCCAGTCCCGATGATACAGACGGATCATCGCCGCGTAGCGCCGTCCATTGCAAAACCGGCAGGTGGTTTGGGGGGGTGATTTGATCAATCTGATGAAAGGTTTTTGGTAAAACAGGGCCATTTTTCGTTTTGCGAATATCGATGGTCACAGGCGCTTGGCCTTTGACTTGGATGATCGAGGGGGTGGTTTCGATCTGGGCCCATCCGGTTTGTGTGCGATATTCACTGGGGCGGGTGGGGTTGATTTCCTCCATCACGATGTCTTGGTCATCTAGATAGCTGGTGGTCATCCCCCAAGCCAAATCATGGTTACGCCCAACCAAAACAAAGGGCAGCCCTGGGATGGTGCCACCGATCACGCCACCCGTTGCCAGTTCAAGCCGTGCCAAATAAAACACGCCCGGTGCGGTCAAGCCCAGATGCGGATCATTGGCCAGCAAACTGCCCCCAGCGGCAGAGCGCGCAGGCGCCGCGGCAAAGGCGTTTGATGCCCCCGCCAACGCATAATCGGTGATGGGGGATAAAATATCGGACCCATTTGCCGCATTATTTTTGATCAAATTGGCAAAGTGTTGGTCGTCTTTAATCGGGACGATATCGCTATATTCGGGCAGGTCCAGAATGGGCGCACCGGGAAAGGCGGGGAAAATATCGTCAATCCGGTCGGGAAATGGCAATGTCAGCGATGTTTTCGCATATAATATATCGCGCGCGGCTTGCCCAGACAGTTGTAGGGCCATCAGTTTTTGAATGGCGATGGAATCTGCGGGTTGCCAAGGGGCAAAGGGGACATCAAAGACAAACATCTCTGGCGCACCGCGTCCCAGTGCAGTCGCGTTAATTTCCACAATGCGTGCGTTTATGCCTTGGGCATAGGCGGTAAGTGCGGCCAATGTATCTGGGGTCTGTGCGGCAAGCGATGATTTTGCCAGCCCGTCCAAATCAAGGCTGCGTAGTAAAATGTCGGTGTTTAGGGTGCGTGGTCCGAATATTTCCGATAGCCGCCCCTGCACCGTCCGGCGCAATATCGTCATTTGCCACAAACGATCCTGCGCATGGGCATAGCCTAGCCCAAAAAACACATCCGCATCATTCGCACCAAAGATATGCGGAACATTTGCCGTGTCACGCACAATTTCGACATGCTCAGTTATCCCAGTGACTTGCAATGTTTTATCGTATTGGGGCAGGGACCGCCAAGCTAGGTAAAATGCAAAAATGACCGCAATCGTCGCTAAAACAATTGCCGCTGTGGTCAATCGTAGCATCCAATGAAATAAATTCTTCATCCGAGTCACCCCGCCGTTTTGCAAACCCTTGCATCCTGTTACACAAAGCGACACAACTAAGAAACCGATAACAGGAGGAATTGCAGTGGCAAAGGTTGCTTTTTTAGGACTTGGCGTGATGGGATACCCGATGGCGGGGCATTTGCAGGGCGCGGGACATGATGTGGTCGTTTACAACAGAACACAAGCCAAAGCGCAGGCTTGGACGGACGCACACGGCGGACAGGCTGCCGCCACACCGGCCCAAGCCGCGCAGGATGCTGATTTTGTCATGGCCTGTGTTGGCAATGATGATGATCTGCGCGCAGTCACCTTGGGGGACACAGGGGCATTTTCTGCCATGAAACAGGGCGCGATTTTCGTCGATCATACGACCGTATCGGCCAAGGTAACAGCCGAATTATATCAGGCCGCGCAATCGCAGGGGTTGTCATTTGTGGATGCGCCGATTTCTGGCGGCCAGGCGGGCGCTGAAAATGGGGTTTTGTCGATTATGTGCGGCGGCGATATGGCGGCCTATCAGGCGGCCGAACCGATTATGGGCGCCTATGCCCGTATTTGCCGCCGTATCGGTGACAGCGGCGCGGGACAAAAAACCAAAATGTGCAACCAAATTGCCATTGCCGGTTTGGTCCAAGGCCTGTCCGAGGCATTGCATTTCGCACAAAAGGCAGGGCTGGACGGGGAAGCCGTGGTCGAGGTGATCAGCCAAGGCGCGGCCGGCAGTTGGCAAATGTCGAACCGCTATGAAACAATGTTGGCCGATGAATACAACCACGGCTTTGCTGTCGATTGGATGCGCAAGGATTTGGGGATCTGTTTGGATGCCGCCAATGAAACAGGGGCCAGTCTGCCCGTGACCGCGCTAGTCGATCAATTCTACAAAGATGTGCAAAAAATGGGCGGCGGTCGATGGGATACATCTAGCCTGCTTAAGCGCCTGCGTGCGCACGACTAGGCAGGCTGCCGATGCGTGGCACTGCTAAAACTTGAAAACAATGGCCAATTCTTGGATAAACTGAATTTGGCCATTGTAATTTCGCAAAAATTCCGTTTAAGTGATTATACGGTGATGGGCGGTAAAGCGTCACACACCAAACAGTTTCACTGTTTCCCGACGAGCCAGATGTTTTCACCTGACGCCCGGCAGACAGATTGATTGGGTCCTAAGGGACCAGAACTTAGCTTAGATCGCGTAAGCGACAGGCCAATAAACAGGAGGCGGCGGCTGAAATATTGCGCCCCTTCAGAAGGTAACGCGATGACGCGCACGAGGCAGATTTTTGTCCTAGCAACAGGCCCGACAGGCCCGTGTTGCCGCGCGCCTATGATCGCCCAAACAAATCCGCACAGCCAATTCAATACCGTTTTAGACGGCGCGATTGCGTATGTGTGTAAATGGACACTATGGTTAAGAAAATGCTTATCGACGCCACCCACGCCGAGGAAACGCGCGTGGTTGTGGTTGATGGAAACAAGGTTGAGGAATTCGATTTTGAATCCGAAAATAAACGCCAGCTTGCTGGCAACATCTATCTAGCAAAAGTTACACGCGTTGAACCGTCTTTGCAGGCGGCCTTTGTGGACTATGGCGGAAACCGTCATGGGTTCTTGGCGTTTTCGGAAATTCATCCCGATTATTACCAAATTCCGGTCGCTGATCGCGAAGCTTTGATGGAAGAAGAACGTGCCTACGCCCAATCGCTTAGCGATGACGAGGACGAAGAACCTGCCAAAAAAACGCGCAGCCGCCGTGGTCGCAGTCGTGGTCGGTCCTCTAGCAAAGGGCAAAATACCGCCCCTGCCGAGATCAGCGCCGATGCAACCGGTATGGAAACCATTGATTTTGATGCAGAAACGACTGACGTTGACGCGCAGAGCGATTTGACCGTATCAATCGATGAACCGGCCGTATCTGAGGTGTCTGACACCCCAGTCACCGAGGTCGCCACTGCACAGCCGGATGCGCCACAAGACACTGTTTCGTCAGACGACGACACACCGTCGGATGATGACACCCCACCGACCACAATGGCAGCTGAGGTCGACAGTGACGATCCAGAAGTGTCGTCAGACATCATTGAACATGATGACACCACCGCCGATGATGCGGATGACACAGACGCCGATACAGACAATGCTACCGACGATGACGCAGACGCAGATGATGCCGCATTGCAAGATGACGGGATTGAATCTGTTGCCGATGATGACGATGCTATGGATTTGCGTCCAAGCCGTTCACCGCGTCCGCGCCGCTATAAAATTCAAGAAGTGATCAAAGTGCGCCAAATCATGTTGGTGCAGGTCGTCAAAGAAGAACGCGGCAACAAAGGGGCCGCGCTGACCACATATCTGTCATTGGCAGGTCGTTATTGCGTCTTGATGCCGAATACCGCGCGTGGTGGTGGCATCAGCCGCAAAATCACCAATGCGGTTGATCGCAAAAAACTGAAAGAAATCGCAAATTCAATTGACGTGCCAAATGGCGCTGGATTGATCGTGCGCACGGCGGGTGCAAAACGTACCAAAACCGAAATCAAACGCGATTACGAATATTTGCAACGTCTGTGGGAACAGATCCGCGAATTGACGTTGAAATCAATTGCGCCTGCAAAAATCTATGAAGAGGGCGATTTGATCAAACGTTCGATCCGTGATTTGTACAATCGCGATATCGAAGAGGTCTTGGTCGAAGGCGAACGCGGCTACCGCAACGCCAAAGATTTCATGAAAATGATCATGCCGAGCCATGCGAAAAACGTCAGACATTACCAAGATGCTTTGCCATTGTTCGCGCGCTATCAGGTCGAAAGCTATCTGTCATCGATGTTCAACCCTGTGGTTCAGCTGAAATCAGGTGGCTATCTGGTGATCGGCGTGACTGAGGCACTGGTTGCGATTGACGTCAACTCAGGCCGTGCCACCAAAGAGGGTTCGATCGAAGAGACCGCGTTAAAAACCAACCTAGAGGCCGCAGAAGAGGTGGCCCGCCAGCTGCGTCTGCGCGATTTGGCCGGTTTGATCGTGATCGACTTTATCGATATGGACGAACGCCGCAACAACGCGGCCGTTGAAAAACGGATCAAGGATAAGCTGAAAACAGACCGCGCCCGCATTCAGGTGGGCCGCATTTCAGGCTTTGGCTTGATGGAAATGTCGCGTCAGCGTCTGCGCCCCGGTATGATTGAGGCGACAACGCAGGCCTGTGCGCATTGTCACGGCACCGGTTTGATCCGTTCGGATGATAACCTTGCCCTGTCCATTTTGCGCCAGATCGAAGAAGAAGGCGTGCGCCGCCGGTCGCGTGAGGTATTGGTACAATGTCCCGTAGGTATCGCCAATTTCATTATGAACCAAAAACGCGATCATGTGGCCCATATCGAACAGCGTTATGGTCTGTCCGTCCGCGTCGAAGGCGATCCAATGTTGGTCAGCCCAGATTTCACCATTGAAAAATTCAAAACCGCAACCCGCATCGTGGCCGAGGTGGCACCCGTTGTCTCTGCTGATACCATTGTGATGGATCAGGTTGATGAATTGATGGATGAGGTCGAGGAAGCCGAAATCATAACAGATGAGGCCGAAGAAGAACGGAAACCCAAAAAACGTCGTCGGCGTCGGCGGCGGCGCAAGGGTGGCGGTAGTGATGAAAATGGTGCGGACAACGCGTCAGATGATGCCACACATACCGACGCCCCTGCTGAGGATGCACCTGCATCAGAACCCGTGGATGCCGCGTCAGAGGCAGCCGAGAATGCCACAGAAAATGCGCCTGAGGCACCTAAAAAACGCATGCGTCGCAGCCGTAAATCAGCGAATGCAGACGTGGACGCGGCTGTGTCTGAACAGGCCGAGGATGGATCATCCTCTGATATGGCATCTGTTGCAGATGATGCGACTGCACAACCTGCCACAGACAGCGAAGCCGAAGCGGCACCCGTGAAAAAGCCACGCCGCACCCGCAAAAAGAAAACGGCGGAAGCCGAGGACGCAGCACCAGCTGAGGCATCACCAGCTGCACAGGCGGAAACCGACGCACCAGCCGAGGAAAAGCCAAAGCGCAAACGCGCACCACGCAAGACGAAAGCGCAAAAAGAGGCTGAGTTGCAAGCCGCTGCGGCTGCATCTGAACAGGTATCTGAAGTCCAAGCTGAGGCAACCACCGCAGAAGCGTCGCCTGCCGCGATCGATTCTGATCCTGTGCGCGAACCGGCCCCAGAACCAAAGGTCGAAGCGGCCGCTGAACCGGTTGCGACCGATGTTGCACCGCAGGCTGTTCCGGACACCCCCGCAGCCCAGCCCGAGGCCGCAGCAGAGCCCGCCAAACCAAAACGGCGCGGTTGGTGGTCATTGGGACGATAATAAAAAACAACCCCGCGCAAGCGGGGTTTTTTTTATGGCCAATGCTGTGATGTCGGAACGCGCCCTAGGCTATGATGACAAATTGTTTCACGCCCTGCGCCAAGTCGCGGGTTTCAATATGGCGATGTCCGTTGGTTTGGCAAAAATGCGGAATGTCGATAACGGCGACAGGATCGTCCGCCAAAATATGCACCCTTTCGCCCGCAGGCACAGATTGCAACACCTTACGCAGTTTCAAAACGGGCAGGGGGCAGATCAATCCGATGGCATCTATGTCATGTATCATGGTGATGTGATTAGGGCTTAGGTGACAAAATGTCCACAAACTTGTGATCCAGATCTAGGTGACGTGGGCACAGGAATAGATTACACAATTCCCATGTTCGGAATCGATGTGATAGACGCGGGATTATTGCCCGCCATGATAGTGGCCCTGTTTGCCGGGCTGATATCATTTCTTAGCCCCTGTGTGTTGCCCATTGTGCCACCCTATTTGGCCTATATGAGTGGGGTCAGCATTACCGACCTAAACAGCGGCAAGTCACGCGCGACCGCGATTGTGCCTGCGCTGTTTTTTGTCATGGGCTTGTCTACAGTGTTTTTGATACTGGGCTTTGCCGCATCGGCGGTTGGGTCGGTGTTTTTAGCATATCAAGATTGGTTCAACACGGCCGCCGCCGTTATTGTCATGATCTTTGGCATCCATTTTCTGGGCATTTACCGCATTTCATTCCTAAACCAAGAGGCACGCATCAATGCGGGCAATCAGGGCGGATCAGCCTTTGGGGCCTATGTTTTGGGCTTGGCCTTTGCCTTTGGCTGGACGCCGTGCATCGGGCCGCAGTTGGGCGCGATCCTTAGTCTAGCCGCGTCCGAAGGGTCCGTACCGCGGGGTACGTTATTATTGGCGGTCTATGCTATGGGGCTAGGCATCCCATTTCTGATTGTGGCTGCGTTTTTGTCACGCTTGGGCGGGGTTTTGTCATGGATGAAACGCCACTTGGATCAGATCGAACGGGTAATGGGTCTGTTGTTGTGGACCATCGGTTTGATGATGTTGTCAGGCGGCTTTGCCTCTATGTCGTTTTGGTTGCTGGAAAAATTTCCGGCCCTTGGCAGCTTGGGCTAGTATTGCGGCGCGTCCTTGGGCATAGTTGACCAAAACCGCCCAAGGTCACGCTGGTATGCAATCAACACGGTCCCCCATAAAACACCGCAAAGTGTTTTATATCCCCGGATTTGATCCGTTCCCCGCGCGGCGGTATCGGGAATTGTACCGTAAACAATCGCAAATTCAGGCGGCGATTTCGCGCTATCGCATCACCCAATCCGCACCAGTTGCCCCAAGCGATCGCTTTGGATGGTCCGTTCACGGTGTGTTTGCCCGCCAGAAGGTCGATAGCGATTTTACGGTGCTTGAGTGGTCAGATCTGGTCAAATCATCCATGTCGAACGGGATTTTTGCGACCTATCGGCAAATGCTGAACACGGCTTGGATTTATATCACCACGGGCGCGTTGATTGATATTATGCGATTGCGGCGTGGGCCGGTTTTGGCCGCGCTTTACCCGATTGCAATGTTGGTTTTGCAATTGGCCTTGGCCATCGCGATGGCCTATGCGGTTGTGTCTGGACTGCACCCTAGGATCGGGGTGCTGTCATGGGGGGGGCATGGGGCTGGTTTGGCCGATTTTGGTGCTGTTTCAGCGACTAGATGGCCGTTTGTTTGCCTATTACTTGATGCATGACTATGCGCACACCGCGCAGGGGCGTGGGACCTATGATCCCGCATTGCAGCAGCGAATGGATGAATTTCGCGCTGATATCGAACGGGCACTGTCTGATCCGAAATGGGACGAGGTGTTGGTGGTGGGCCATTCCTCGGGCGCGCATTTGGGGATCAGCGTGCTGGCGCAAATTATCAGATCACACCGTGGCAATGGCCGCCTGTCGTTTCTTAGCTTGGGGCATGTGGTGCCTATGGTGGCCTATCTGCCGCAGGCTGGGCAGTTGCGGGCGGATTTATATGATTTGTCACGCAGTGATCAACTGATGTGGGTCGATGTGACGGCGCCCGGCGATGCCTGTTCCTTTGCGCTGGCCATGCTGGTGCGGCACTATCGGTTTGATTTGTGTTCTGATCGTATCCCGCAACCGGTGGCACGACTGACAGTGCGTTCTAAAAATGGCATTTGGCTAAACGTGACACCGCGTGATCAAT